>Ga0247675_1000006_pt1 | contig 64609 bp, 91 predicted proteins | sample CNK16_metaG_FD_189930 | JGI IMG/M metagenome (GOLD analysis project Ga0247675, IMG submission 189930) | Soil microbial communities from Purdue University Martell Research Forest, Indiana, United States - CNK16 | ecosystem: Environmental > Terrestrial > Soil > Temperate forest > Bulk soil... | reverse complement strand
CACCTATTATAATTATATTTACTGGGAATGTCAAGCGATTTTACGCGCCTGCTTGTGCCGATACAACATTTCTTTCGTGGAACGGCGCTGCGAGTACGCGAGAGCAGCAATCGCCGCGCTCATCCCTTTCTTCGCAGCGCGCTTCATGCAATCCGTGCAGAGCACAACGCTCCCCACCTTCCAGAGCGCGGGAACTGGAGGCTTGTGACCATTTGAACATTTCATGTCAGTTCTCCCCTGCAGCAGCGTCCTCGACAGCTTCGTGATTCGATGTTACGGAACGCTCCATTTCATCGTGCCAGTCATTATGCTTTTCACGATCATTTGCAGCAACAGCAGATCCGCACGTGCAACATGAATAGAGACTGTGGCGCTGGAGGTCGATAGCCCAAGAAAGCATAAATCGGTCATCGAGATTCATTTGATTCCTCCACAACTTCGCTCTTGGCCCGGAACGCCGCCGCCTCAGCGTCGTGATGCGGTCGGCGAATCTCGTACAAGCCCGTGCTCAAGGGCGACGTGAACATGCTCGAATCGCCGAAGCACACCTCTTGGAACTGACACTTCGAGGGCCAATCACATGAGCGACGATAGCCCGGCGCCAGCGCATTGACGACGGAGCGCATCAGCTCCGATTGATTGACGCGGACTCCCTCTAGCGCCTGATGATCTTGGATGACTCGCGCTTCTTGATTCTGCGCTTGCTCAATCCAGTCCTGAACGTCCCTGTCCTGCCTGAAGTAAGGGAGAGGCATGTTCACTATAGAGTCGAAAGGGTCACCGAGGTCGCTCTGGACCGTGCCGCTGTTAAGCATGTCAATCCACGCTTTGACACCGACATCTTGCCAGATATCAACTCGAGTCCACCCTTTTCCCAGAGTATGACCACGCAATTTTCCAGAATCGGGCCATACATCTGGACCTGCCCACTTGTATCTCCACGCATACTCCGCTTCCGTGATCCCTTCTTTCCTCCACGGATGGATGAGCGACGATTGTGTGACATATCTGCCTCCCTCTTCGCCCTGAGTGCGCTGTCCCTTGATGAGATAGACCATTTGGATGCCCATGATTCTCGCGTCGGGATCCGTAGCGCGCAGGCCACGTTCAATCACAGCGGCTTCGCTGAGCCCCTGCACATCATGCCGATTGCTCGCCTCTTGGCGATAGTCGAAGCTCGAAGCGGTCTTGAACGACAGCACATAGAGGTCCGCGGAGCCCCGCTCCTGTAGCAATCCGTCAGCGCGCGCTTGGAAATCGATTCGGGCGCCATCCTCAGCGAGCCCCGCGTGAGTGAATCCCTCCCACACGTCCTCGCGCTCCACTTCGAGCACACGGTATTGCTCGAGGAGAGCTTGCAAGCCGGTGGGGGCGACGGCGTAAGCGCGCACGAGTCCCTCAATCAGCGCGCGTTGCTCATCGGTGACCCATTGAGCGTCCTCGCCCAGCTCAACGTCGAGACCGCGCCCAATCAGCTCCAGCTCATACTCCTCGAGCGCCGCGGCGACGGCGCCATCGACGTCGACGTGAGCCCACACTCCGGGCACGTCGCCGAGCTTTAGGATTTGGTTGAGCAGCGAAGCCATTCCCGCGTGTACTGCGGAACCGGTCACAAGCGGAATTGTTGCCCTCACTCTGCGGAGACCGGTTCCTCCCCAACTATAAGCAAGATAACGAGATGTTGGACATTTTTGGAATTCGAGGAATCTTGACCGGTCACTGAAGTAGATTGTCATGCAGAGAGCCCTCCAGCTCGAATAATCATAATACACCTATTTGCTTGACTTGTCCAGAGAAATCGTGCTATGACCTTGGAGTCCACAGGCCAGTGGATGCCGAGATTCCCGCATGGAATCCGATCTGCCGAGGCACGGGGCGCCTGCTCTCCAGAGCGCCCCAGCTTCGGTTCTGGAGAGCTGATGCCCACGCCACCTATTGATAGTTCAGCCAGTTCCGCGACCTCAGATCAATCCATAAAGCGTTGTAAACTCCAGTGTTATCTCAATAAGCATTTCCACAAGCCGGACCTAGAAGCTCTCGACGTGGCACTCGCGGCCTATCGCGCGCACTACTTCGACGGGTGCAAGCCCATCTGGCTATGGATTGTCGGCACCTCGGGCTCCGGTAAGACCGAGATTGCTATCCGCTCTCTCGATTCCCTCCCCTATATCAAGCCCGTGGGCGAACTGACAGCCGCAGCGCTCATAAGTGCCAAAAAAGGTCAATCTGGTCTCCTCTATCGTCTCCCTAAGCGAATCAATGGCGACAAGAACTACACGGGAATCCTTACATTCAAAGACTTTACCTCATTCCTATCTATGCGCCGTGAAGATCGCGCCGTCGTGATTGCCCAGCTCCGCGAAGTCGCAGACGGCCGCTGGTCCAAAGACACTGGCGAGCGTGGCTCTCAGGTTTGGGCCGGCAAGGTTACCGTAGTTGCAGCGTGTACGCCAGCGCTCGAAATGGCTTGGAGCGTCCACCGCTCTATGGGCGATCGATTCCTCACCATCCGCTGGCGCGACGGTGACGACGAGATGACCGCCAACAAGGCCCAAGAGCACGACGGCCTCGAAGAGGAAATGAGCCGCATCATCCAACAGCTCGCCTCGGATTATATGGGCGCTCCCTTGTTCTCTCCTCCCCCTCCACTTGAGTCTTTCTTTATTGAGCCCATCACGAAGCTCGCACTCCTCTCTTGTTGGCTCCGCACCCCAGTCCATCGCGACGAATACACCCACAAGATCGACGACGTAGGTCCAAAAGAGAAGCCAACGCGCATGGTCAAGGCGCTTCGAACGCTCATGTGCGGTCACTCGGCGCTACAAAACCGTCCACTAATTACCACAGACTTGAAATTAGCGTATAGGATTGCGATGGATTCGGTGCCCCTAAAACGCTTCAAAATCGTCGATTCCATGCCGGATGACACCGAACTCTCTTTTGGCGACATTCTACTCTCCTCCGGCCTCGCACGTACTTCATTACAAAGGGAGTTAGATGATTTGCATGAGATCGGAGTCCTCACGCTCTCGACTCGCAAGATCGAGGATAATGAGAAAACCTTCGCAACACTTAATCCCAATTTCGCACAAGCTCGCGCCCATATATTAGGCCTATTCTCAGAGACTTAGCCGAACTAACCGACATTTGACTGTTTTCCTCGTAGGGGTGCCCACGAACGTCCGGGGAGAACACGTTGAGATACTCATATTATTTATATATTTTATATGCGCTTACGGGTACAATATTGGGCAACCCCCCTCCCCAATGATGTAAAATCTACCACCCTCCCTTCTGTTTCGAATATGCTAGGGCCCGCGCACTCTGCCCCGCCATAAACAGCATAGGCACCCGCTCCAATTTGTGATGGCCCCTCCGGTGGAGCGTCCACGCGCCCGCGATCGCTCCGACCTCGAAGGCCGCGGTCAGAGCGACATTGCCCGCGCACGACTGGGTCAGGTAGTCCTCATGGCACCCTCGGCTTAGGAATCGGCACGTCTGGGCCATGTCCGCGCCCGCGAGACTGAGCATAGCGACGGCGCTAGCCCGGTTGGGAGTGTCCCAGAACCTCCCTAGAGTGGTCGGATTCCTGATAGCTATGGGGGTAGGCGCTACTTTCGGCGCTGGTATCGATGGTAGAGACTCCGCCGGGCTAAGTACGCCCATATTGCCTGCTAGGGCCAATTCCTGCCCTTTCAGGCGCGGCGCTACGAGTGTTAGGAGGATGATCCACCCAAGCAGAATCAGGATGCACGCCAGGATCCCCTCCCTGAGCGCTTTCCGCTGCCGACGCAATTGCTCCTCGGCCGACCATTGGACAGGACGGCCGGATTTGTCATGGTCGAGTATCATGGCATCCTCCAGAGGCGCATTAGCCAGTTGCGGAACCGCTCCCAATCACTCATCTCTAAGGCTGGCTGTACGATAGGCGCGATAATTTCAGGGTATGTGCCGATTGTCGCGACGCTGATTCGTACGCCATTTCCCCAATCTTTTGGGCCTCCATGCATCGATTGGGCTATCTGTTTCTCCACCCTATCGCGTGGTCCCTCGTATTGAATAATTCGCAACACTCTAACTGTGTCCACTTTGAGCCTCCTCTCGACACTTCGCGCAGAACCATCTCTTCTCGTACTCAATCACGCGATTGGGGCACGGCTCAGCCTGCAAGCACACCCGGAGCTTATTGCACGATTGGCAGCGGTGAGTGTGGATTGAGGCGTGAGCCTCAGCGGCGGGCGCGCGGGCGTTTAGCTGAGTCATTGGCGCCACCGTTCCATGCCCTCAAATTGAGCATCTAAGTAGGCCATCTCTATGCGGGCCATCCTCACCTCAATTATCGAATCCAGGTCGAGCGAATGGGCGTAGCACGCCACGTCATCCGCGTCAACGTCCCGGAACGATTGCTCTAAGTGGACGCAATTGCGGTGAGTGTCGAACTCCCCACGCGCTATGGTGCCGCACTCATCGGTGCGCGCGCCCTCGAGAATCGCCTCTGTCGTTTCTATTTCTGTGGATAATCGTGCTGTCATGCGTGCCGCACCTCCATGCGGTCTACTGAATCACACTCCACTAAGCGTTACTATTGCGTACTTATGCTGGTACGCAGATTCCTTCGCGTCCCCAATCGTTCGTGAATCCATCGGGGAAGATAATCTTGAGCACACACCCGCGCGGATCGCCTCCAGTAATTACCTTGCCACCAATCGCCGCTGCGACCTGTGCCGCGCGCGCCTCAATTCGCGCTTGTTTCTTCTCCGCGCGATCCGTGCGTTTCTCGTCCCAGTTCCCTTTATAGTCCTGATACCCGTTGCAGAGTTCCTCCGCCAATCGATGCAACGTGACGCTGTACCGCATCAATAACTCGGCGTTTCGTTGGATGAACATCGGCGGATCGCTTTCCTTCCATTGATGCGGCGAGTGTTCGTACAGTATCGCGATAAACTCATGCCGTTCTTTGCGTGACATCGTGAAACCTCCGTGTTTAACGTCCTGACCGGACGTGATTGGAGCGATTGCACTCCCCGCTCGCCCGGCACGCGTGCTGTCACTGGGCGAGCTGGCAGGGCACTCTACTCGTCTACGTGCTCCACATCCTTGAACGCCTTCGCAATCGCGCGCCGGGAGAATCCGTAACTCAGCAACTCTTCCCGCAACTCGCCTAGCTGCTCCTGCTCTATCTCCGCGAAATACGATTTGTCAGAGTCAGATTCGATTCCCCACAGTCCGCCTGAGGAGAAATTCTGGATAACAGCTCCGTGACTCGCCTGTACCTGTACTTCGGCGCGAATCCCCAGATAGCACCATTGATCGTGATTCAGCCCCTCCATGCGCGAGTAATCCTGCAACACATACTTGCGGATATTCTCGGGCGTGTCGCCTTCGTAGTTGGATGAGGGATTGAAATAGCGATATTCGCGCCGATTCCAGTCGTCTCCAACACAATCGCACGTCTCCCCGTCCTGCTCCTGCCATTCCGCGTTATCCTGTCCCGTGTTGACTGGGCAGTCCAACACGTGCGCGCGGTCAATCGAATATTCACTCTCGCGCGAATTACTATACTCGCCTAGATAGGACGTGTCCGCGTCCGTGTCGTACATCCGCTTGACTACAACCTTCAGGATGCGTTTTGCCGATTTGACTTGCTTCGTTGCTATTGGCATCGTCTTTCCCCTCTCGTGTTGGATTGGAGTGTGATTACCCTCCACACGTCCCACTCTCGCGAATGGGACGGAGCAAGGCAATCGCCCCGCTATGGCAGGACGGTCGCGTGATGCGCTGGCGTGGAGCTGGCGCCAAGCCTATGCGCGTCCTGTGCCTTGCGCGCGTTCCAGGACTTCGCCGTGTCCACGGCATCAGAGTCACACGCCATAGTAAACTCGGATTGGTTGGAATGTTCCAGAACGTAATAACGGTGAGCGTACAGGTCAAACCACGCTGAGAAGTGCTTGCCGTGCCAGAGTTCTATGTGATGCATCGTGCGATACCTCCAATACGCCAATCCTATTTAATATGATAATCATTGTCAAGCATTATTTGTGGGAAAATGCGTACCAGTACCAAAATAGTTGTAGAGTGTGGATATCTCACAATGAGACACTCTCGCCCTAGCCCCAGCGCCCATGCTACCCTAGATATTGGATACCAACGATGGCAGCGACCTCTCAGGCACACTTGTGGGCAAACCCGCTCCCAGTAGTCCGCATACGCGGTACTATAACCTGGGTATGCCCGAAATGTAGGACAGTCCACCAGACCAAATGGAACGATGAATCGTGGGAATTGCACTGCGGCAAGTGCGAGCGAACATTCGCGCATGGATCGCGCATCCTCACGATGCCACGCGGCACTCGCCGCGCACCGTTCGATATCACTTGCGCCGAGCTCGCAGCGTATAAGTCCGGCGGCCGCGTCAATACCTTTACTGATTGTTCTGATGATACCAGCGATTGTCATTATCCTAACCCTTTCGACTTGAATACTGATAAGTAATCCACTGTAGCGCGGTCACTCCACTCGCCCCGCAGCGCCCACCCGCTAGTGTACTAAGTGGTAATAGTATATGGAATGGCATAATCGTTGTCATTTCCAAAGGGGGTGGGAGGGGCGGGGCTGAAACCGCGGACCGGTCGTGCGCTTTTCTATAAAAAATTTTCAAATTAGGGCTTGACGCAAATCAGCGAATTGAAGTATCGTTCCCTTGATAAGCGTATGAGCGATAATCCCGCGATGGATAAAATTTACGCACTCTACGACGAGCACGAGTCGTGGCTTAAAGTGGCCGAGCATCTCAAAATCAGCCAATCCTATCTGAGCGACATCACAGGCGGTCGGCGCGAAATTAGCGCAAACTTGGCTAGGACGCTCGGCTTCAAGCGGAAGATAGTCTATGTGGAGGCCCATGATGAGTCTTAGCCCCGATTTCCGCGATTATGGGTGGCGTGAGTGCTCGAACTGCAAGCAGCGATATAGCGTCCGCGAAATCGATCCGCGCATAATTTGCTGGACTTGTGAGCGTGTTCAGGTCGGATTGGCCAAAAGCGTCCTCAAGACTCCCGAGAAGGTACAAGGATTCCCAGAGGGGGCGGAGCTATAATGGCCGGCCGCCGCGCAGTCAAGGACCCCAAGACGGGCGAGATGAAGCTCGTCCCACTCAAAGGGAAGCCCTACACCGACAAAGTCTTCCGCCGTCTAGAGGCCTCAGTGCCCCGCGCCGAGCTTGAGCGCGCGATGGACGCCGCCCCGGATGAGCGCGCCCAGCAGCTCCTCATGCGGCTCATGGATCCCGCCTTTAGGAAGCACTCGCTCCCCAAGCTCGCTAAGGACGTCGGGCTCACTTACCCCCAGGTTCTCCACTACATCCAGCGCTATCGGCTCGACGAGGGGTTGCTCAAGATGAGCGCCCACGTCCCTCAGGTGCTCGAGGACGTCGCCATCGACTCGAAGTCCAAGGAGGTGACCTGCTCCAATTGCGAAGGGACGAAGGTCATCGCGGTCACCGAGATAGTCGAGGACCCAGATACAAAGAAGAAGGTGGTGTTGCAGAAGCTCGACGAGGAGGGCCGGGGGATGTGGAAGAAGTGCCTCGTGTGCGACGGTGCCGGCACCATCCGTCAGGTCGGCGACTCCGACTCCCGAAAGCTCCTCTTCGAGACGATGAAGCTCACCGGGAACCGCGGGCCGCTCGTGGCCATCCAGCAGAATATGGGCGGCGCCCCGACGATGGAGGACTCTATGGCTTCGGTGCGGGATGTGCTCGACGTGAAAGCGGAGCCGGTGAAATGACCCACCCACTTGAGCCGCAGCACTCGACGCTCCAGAAGGTCATTATCATCGTCGGCTTCATTCTGCTCGGGTTCGTCATCTGGGAGGTCTACGGAGTCTGGAACAACGGGGTGAGGCCATGAGCGTCCACGTATTCCCAAAGGGCAACGACCGAAGCTGGACACGCGAGTTCTACTACACAGTTAACCGTGTGTTCCGGTGGATGGAATACAAGAATCGACCCAGAGTAGAACGAGCGATTCTCGAAACGTTCTGTTTCGGAAAATCATATGTGAGCCTCGACTTGGAGGACTACCAGTGATTGAGTTCATCGCGTGGTTTATCGTCCTAGTGGCGCTGCTGAGGATGCTTGAGGGCTGGGCACGCGCCGTCCTAGTCGCTCTGTATGTGCTCGGCTCGGTAGTGGTGTTCCTCGCATGAGCCTCATCGAAATCAACAGTGACGTGAAGCTCCTCGTTCGTGAGCTGAAGCGAATCGCCCACGCCCTCGAACTCCACCTAGAGTATGCCTACGGCCACCGCATCGCTCCCGTCGATTCAAAGGAACTGAAGGGCGAGCCTCCCGGCGTCACCTATAGCGATGACGAGACCACGATGAAGCGCGAGCTGGACGAGGCGCGGAAGCGCATAGAGATTGACGATAGCGACGATGCGGAGATTGTGCCGTGAAGCCTAGAATCAAACTTAGATTTCGCAGTGTCTATAAGGATTGCGTATGGGCCTACTTTCGTCCACCGTACTCATCCAAGATGTGGATTTATATTATTGGGGTGATTAGACCCTAATGTACTCGACGCGACTCATCGAACGCTCGCAATCAAAAGTCGAAGCGGCCACCAAGCTGACGCTCAGGCGCTACGACATCCCCGAGGTGATGCAGCGCAAATCGGACTTGCAGCGACTCGTCAAGGAAGACGGCCAGCTCGCGCGCGACCTCAACACGGAAGAGAGAGCGTTCATCCGCAACGAGCAGCTCCTGTCGATGATCGATTTCCGCTACTGGCTCACGCGCTACGCTCACCTGCTGGTGGACCAAGGAGGCCTTGAGACGTTCTCGTCGCCATGGGAATCTCAAGAGATTCTCCTGCGCTTCATCGCACGTCTCGAGGACGAGATGGTCGATATGGCTTCGCGCGGAGAGAGTGTCGATGGCATTCTCATCTTCCTGCACAAGGCGCGACAACTGGGAGCGACCGCACTGGGCCGCGCCATCAGCGTCCATGCAATGACAGCGCGCCATCACACTAGGGCGATGGCCGCCTCGATCGACGACGACAAGGTACTGGAGCTTTATGACCGAGACAAACTCATCATCGACAACCTGCCATTTTATCTCCGCCCTTCCATCGGATTCGATGAGAAAGCTCAGCACATCTTTTTCGATAAGTTGGGAAGCCGTGTCATCTATCAGCTTGGAACTCAAAAGAGCGGACTCGGGCAAGGTCGTCAGTTCGACGTTACGCATCTCACTGAATGTGCTTCATGGCCCTATCCTGGAATCATTGAACATGACTGGATGCCCACAATACCGCAATCCCTCCGGGCGTTTGCGCTTCTGGAATCGACTGCTCAAGGCCGTGGGAACTGGTGGCACCAACAGGTCAAGAAGCTCTCCGAGCACAGGCTCCGCCGGTGGCATCTAGTCTTCATTCCGTGGTACGCCGAGCTGAAGAAGTATCGGGCGACGCCGCCCACGGATTGGAAGCCCTCGGACGAAGCGATGCTCCATGCCCAACGAGTCCACGAGACCTCGCGTAAGTACGTGGGTCGGGACGTGATGCTCACGAAGGAGCAATTATATTGGTGGCAATCGACGCGCGATGAATACTATCTGTCGAACAATCTCGCTGTGTTCTACACGAACTACTGCGCGACGATTGAGGAGTCGTTCCAGTTTAGAGTCAAGAGCGCGTTTGGTTTTGAAACTTTGGAGTACTATCGCAATCGAGTTCAGGAAGGCACATCCTACAGAATAGACACGGCGCAACTAAATGCCTCATAAGGAATCGTTGAAGAACTGGCGAATTAAGCAGCGCAAGCGCGGATTATGTATTGATTGCGTTAATCCGGCTGTTCCAACTCTGCGTAGTAAATTGGGGTGTTTCTGTAAACACCATCTAGCCGTTCATCGAGTGAGAATGAAGGCGCGGCGATTGGAAAAGAATGGCCCTCCTGCCCCTCCATTTTCTTTAGACACCTTTGCTAATATATCCGCCGAAGATTTGTCCTACGCGGCTGGATTAATAGACGGAGAAGGCTGCTTGAGCGTCTCTACGTATAAGGGGCACAGAAGAATAGCTGTAAAAGTCGGGATGACGAATCCTGAACCTGTCGCATTCATGGCCTATATATTCGGTGGGAATGTGATACCCCGCGACCCGAAAAGAGGTAATCGTAAACGTGTGTACGATTGGGCGAGAGCTTCTCGTCCCGCAGGAGCTATTGCTAAAGTCCTACTTCCCTATTTGCGTATACCTTACAAAATAAAAGCGGCTGCTGAAATGGTTCGCATTGCGGAATCAATTGAGCGCGTGGTAGAGGCTCAGGGATATAAGATTGATGTGGAAAGGGTAGCCTAGATGCCATTCGCTCCAGACGACTACAACATGAAAGTCCTCCTCGGCCTCCCGTTCGCCGGCCGCTACGTCCCGCCGATGTGGGCCGTCACGCTCTCCGCTCTGTGCTGGCCCATGAACATCAAGCACGCTCTCTATCCGGTGCAGGGGAAGCCTCGCGAACAGGCGCGCGAAGAGATAATCGAGAAGGCAATCGAGCTGAAATCCAAGTACGTGATGATGCTCGACGACGACGTTGTCCCGCCAGCCGACGCTCCGATGCTGATGGTCCGCGAGCTGGAGATGCACGATGAGTTCGACGTGATCGGCGGGATTGTCACGGCCAAAGGAGTGAACGCCGACCCCATGCTCTTTAAGGGCTCCTCGGGCGGTCCCTACTGGAAATGGAAGGTGGGAGAGATATTCGAGGTGGATGAAATCGCTACGGCCTGTATCGTGATTCGCACATCATTGTTCCAGACCCTCCCGAAGCCTTGGTTCCGCGACCTCAACACCTTAGAGGAGGAGAAAGAGGCGGGTGTCTACGCCGAGCCCAAGGACGTCAACGAGATCCTCCACAAGGGCGAGATGACCGACGACATCTTCTTCTGCAAGAAAGCGAAGGCGGCAGGGCACAGAATCCTCGCGCACGGCGGAATCCTGTGCCGACACTACGACCAGTTTGGGAATGCGTTCACGCTCACTGAGGATAGCTACCCGTTCTGGCCCCCAGTCCCGCACATCATGGACATCCGCGACGCGATGAAGATTGACGGGTGGATGTCCCCGCTTGAGCTGGCGTGGCTCGCGCAGTGGGCCAAGGTCTCATCCAATATCGTCGAGATTGGCTCTTTCCAAGGGCGCTCGACGAAGGCGCTGGTGCAGAACACGAAAGGTACTGTCACGGCGATAGATTCGTGGAACGAGGACCCCACCTTGAGTCGTGAGATTGCGGTCGCCGGGAATCGCATCAACACAGTGATGCCTCCCAATTACCTGTACGAGGAGTTCATGCGGAATCTCGGAGAGCACACGAACCTGACCGTGATGCGCGGCAAGTCCCTTGACGCAGCGGCTTCGATGAACGGCGACAAGTTCGACATGATATTCATCGACGCCTCGCACGACTACGCCGCCGTGAAGGCGGATATCGAGGCATGGAAGCCTAAGCTCGCGCCCGGCGGCGTCCTATGTGGGCATGACTTCGACCCCGTCAAGTGGCCCGACGTGGTGCGTGCGGTCAATGAGCTTCTCCCCGAGGCGAAGCTCGCGGTCGATTCGATTTGGATGTGGCAAGAAGGAAAATGACAACCGAGCCTAAATCGTGGAGAGTTGGAAATAGGACCGTCACGCCCTACTCAGCGGACGACGAAGACGAACGGGGCATCCTGTTCGTCTGGGAGGAACCTCGCAATGACTCCACTTACGTCGTGTCTGTTGACCCTACAGTTGGACGTGCCGGTTGGTCCAGAGAGTTCCGAACCGAAGCCGACCTCGACACAGATAATGCGTGTGTCGAGGTGTTTCGTGCTGGACGAGACGGACGTCAAGACGTGCAGGTGGCTGAATTCGCTGCCCCGGTTGACGCTATCGACATCGCCCCAATTGCTGCGACTATTGGACTACTGTACGGGGGAAGCCATGAGGACGGTCAAGCTCTACTCATTGGAGAGGTTACGGGGCCTGGAGCGGTCACGCTCCGCGAACTCGTAGACCGCTACGCCTACACGAATCTGTGGCAGTGGACCCAGTGGGGCTCCGCTGCCGTCCGCCGCACCCAGCAATACTGGTGGTACTCGTCGCGCTCTGCGAATAAAGACCTGTGGATGCGCGGGCTCCATCACATCCAGAAGTATGGCGTTGTGCTCAAGTCGAAGTGGCTCGTCGAAGAGATGGCCGATTGCGTCTCGGACCTCTGGACCCTAATCGGCGAAGCGCGCTACGGCCGCCACGATGATAGGGTGATGTCCACCCTGTTCAACCTGTGGGCGATGCACGACTGGTCCACGCGCGAGAACCTTGAGCCCTTGGAGCGACCGTCAGAGCAGAACGCGCCGCGGTGGGAAGCCACAGATATTTCATATGATTCCATGATAGAGAATTGGAACGAGCGGGTGGCGGCGCTCGGAGATGACTAAGGCCTATTACAACGAGAACGACCCATTCGCAGCGGCATGGCTCCGTAATCTTATTGCGGCGGGCCATATCGCCGATGGCTTCGTCGACGAGCGTTCAATCGCGGATGTAAAAGTGGAGGACTTGGATGGATTCACCCAGCATCATTTCTTCGCAGGTATTGGAGGATGGAGCTACGCCCTCAGACTCGCAGGATGGCCTGACGACAAGCCCGTGTGGACAGGCTCCTGTCCCTGCCAGCCCTTCAGCGCTGCCGGACAACGAAAAGGATTCGGTGACGACCGCCACCTCTGGCCCGAGTTCATGCGGCTCATCCGCGAGTGCCTACCTCACGTCGTCTTTGGAGAACAGGTTGCGAGTGCGCTTGGCTGGCTCGACCTTATTTCAGGAAACTTGGAAGATGAAGATTACGCCGTCGGGTCGGCTATTGTGGGCGCACACAGCGTCGGTGCGCCGCACATCAGGCAAAGAGTCTACTGGGTGGCCGACGCCCCAGAATCACGACGACAGACTGCGCGGCAACACGAACGCGGACCATCATTACAGACCGCACGACTTGCCGAATATGGCGATGTGGAGCACGCCTCGCTCGAACAAGCGGGGCTTCCCGGACGCGCATGGGAGCAAGGAAGCGCCAGTGGCATCGTGGGTGAGTCCGCAGAAGGGCGATGCCGACTGGGGAGGTCAGGCGAAACGCTACATAACGCCGACTCATGCGGTGAGATTGAACGACCAAGTGATGACGGCCTCATGGCCCTCCCCAATGGCGGGGACTCCAGCACAGAAGGGCTACAACGAAGCGGGGAGCACGGACTCGGGACGGAGGACACAGGAACTCGTGGGATGGGTGTCGCCGAAAGCCTCAGCGGACAAGATGGGACGCCCACACGACAAGGATTGGGGCGACTTACAGGCACAAGCTACTGGAGCGATTGCGACTGGCTCCCCTGTATCGACGGAAAGTCCCGGCCAGTTGAACCCGGCACATTCCCGCTGGCTCATGGGATACCCAACCGAGTGGGACGACTGCGGGGCTACGGTAACGCGATTGTCCCGCAAGTCGCGCAAGCGTTCATAGAGGCCTATATGGAGGCTTGCTGATGGATTCAGCAGCGAAGCAGGTAATCGTCCTCTTCAGCTACGAATACGTCAATCTCACCGCGGTCCACACTCACCTTCAATCGCTCGCACCCGCACAGTTCCACATCGCCTCCAAGAATGGATTAGGCAGAACCATCCTCCAGCTCAATAAGTATCCGGCGGCGCCCATTAAGTGGACTCCCACCTATAACTCGTCGCATCTCGGCACTCACTTCGACTCCGCGCTCCTCTTCTGGGACGGCTCCGACCCCATCCTCCGCCCCTCAGTAGAGTTCTTCGACAAGCACCACATCCCCTATGTGATTGTCGGCCCCGAAGCGAAAGTCATTGCACCCTCGCGGTTCTATGCTACATTCCAGAATGGAGACACGAAGATGTCCTCTCATCCTCCAGCGCAAATCGTTGACCCGCCGAAGCCGCCCGATGCCTATGGGCAGTCTCAACGCGAATCGCGCACCCGCGTCATCCTCATGCTCCCCGATTCGCTATTCCACCAGTATGAGGACCAAGCGAAATCCATAAACGTGAGCGTCGAGAAATTGCTGAGCGACCGTCTCCGCACCTGTGTCGAGCACACCTCGGGCCGGGGGCTCTACTTCGACTCCGCCACCCGCGCGGACCTTGAGCGCATTACTGGGGGCCATCTCATCCCGAACGCCCAGATTGCGATCGAGAAGATCAAGACCGTCGTCAATCTCAAGGTCGGCGATATCACCATCGAACTCACAGAGCGGGTGCTCGCTCGCTGCGCTTCTCGTGCGAAGTCCGAGCGCAAGACCCTCGAGGATTACGTGAAGAAGGAAGTCATTCTCGGCCTTGAGCGTGTAACTGGCTTGAGGCCGTGGTAAAGGAGCAATCATGGGAGATTTTAGAATCGAAGTGAATGCGACTGGTGGGCATGGCTGCCAGCGAGAAGTCAAGAGCGGTGAGTTCGTTGAGGGTTGTGGCCTTCCGAATTGCCCTGACTGTATCGCCAGAAAGTTCGTCGCCGAACTAAAGGAGCGCGGAGTTTCATTGAAAGACGCTCTCCTAATTCACTGGCCCAATTCTGACCCTACAATCGTAGATAACCTGCTCACAAAACGTAGAGGAGGTAGCTTCTAATGGCACGTTCCAAATCCCCCATCCCCACTCCCGTTGACGAAACCACTCGCCCCGAAACCGACCTCGAGCACTCCCAGCGCTACCTCAATGACATTGATCGCGCGACGTGGCGGGGTAATCACGCTCCATCCAAAGGCGCGAAGGGAATCGTCCACAAGGTCTCTGTAGCTGAGAACGTCCCACATATCTACAAGCCCGGCTCGTAATCGGAGCCCATCCCCAATCACGAAGAGGTAACCCAGATGGCGACATTCGGCGGTAAAGAGAAGCCAGAGTTCAAGTCCAAGTTCGGCAAATCAGGCGGTGAAATCGGCAAGTCCAAGCCCTTCGGCAAAGCGGAGAAGAGCGAGAAGAAGTCCGCCGGCCGCAAGAAGTATTAAGGGAGCCAGAGATGCCCAAGTATTTGGATCTTGAGTGTCCCTGTGGCGCTCAGGTCGATGACCTCTTCGTGATGAAAGTCCCTCCGAGAATCGTCCACCTTGAATGCGGACGTGAGATGGAGCAGGTCTTCCGCCTCCGCCCATCTATCCCCGCGCTCGAGAAGAATCTCGCCGTGGTGTTCCGCGACAAGCATGGCCGGATTCGCTACCCCGGCCGTAATGACGCGCCGACGCCCTCGGGCTGCGAGCGCCTCGTGATTGCGCCCCGCGAGATGGACCGATTCTGCCGCGAGAACAATGTCCTGCACGAGGACTCCAATTTCAACCGTGGCGGTCGGGGCTACGACGGCGGTGGGACTGACCCGCGACTCCCGAGTGAAGAGAAGCGCTACGAGCGGTTCAGGGAATCGACAAGAGGGATAATCTAAGTGGCCGAGCCCCAAGCCCCCGCAGGAAGCCTCAATGATAGTGAGCAAGAGCATCTCGACGCCGTTCTAGGCTGGGCTAACGACGCGCTCGCTGAGGGCGAATCCTTCCTCAAATCCCAAGTTGGGTACTCACAGATTTCTACATGCATCGACTACATCATGGGCGACTACTCCCGCGATATGGTCCCCGGCTCGTTCTCGAAGCTCATCGACAATCGATTCGGCAAGATCGCCCTCGACTTCGCCGGCGCGATGACCGACATCAAACCCTTCTGGAATTACACGACCCAGAACAAGCGCTACGAGCAACAAGCAGTGCTCGGCAACAAGTTCACTAAGCACTGGTGGACCTCGCGCCTCATCGACCTCAAGTTCTGCGACTGCATCAAGTACGCCGAGGTCGCGGGCTCGGGCTACGCTCACCTCTTCTACAACGAATTCACGGGGGATAATGACTGTTCGCCTGAGGATCCGCGCGATTGCCTCCCTATTCGTCCGCCGAACAACATCTCCATCCAGGATGCGATGGGGCTAATCGTCCGCCGCGAGCGTCCGCTCAATTACCTCCGTGCCAAATACCCCCGCCAATGGGACCGTGGCCTAATCAAAGCCGACCGCGACATGTCCGCAGCGATGATGGAGAAAGTCACTCGCGCTCAATCCACGATGCAGCGGATGGGCTTCAGCGGGTTCATGCAGAACCTGTGGGCGTCGCTCGGCGGGAAGCCCGCGGCGCACATGACCATTCCCTCCGCAGACGTATTCACGCTGCACGTTCACGATCTGCGGCGGAACGAGGGCGCTTCGCGCGTGTGGGTGGGGGAGGGGACTCCCGAGAAGCATCCCAATTGGTCCTACTGGGTAGACCCCGGCGACCGTCTCTATCCTCGCGGCCGCACCATCACCTTCACTCGCACTTGTGTCCTCCGCGACGGCCCGAATATCTACTGGCACGGACTCTTCCCTATCGTCAAGATTCCCTTGGACCCATGGCCTTGGACGTGGCTGGGCAAGCCCCCCTTGATGGACATCCTGACGCTCCAAGATGAACTCCACCGACTCCTGCGCGGCGTGAGCGACCATAATCAAAAGGTGTTCAGGCCCGACCTTATCGCTGACAAGAACGCTATCTCTCGCGCCGCGATGGCGGCGATCGACACGCGCAAGGCCGGCTTGAAGCTCCGCACCAATCCAGTAGCCGGGAAGAACGCAGAGCTTCAGTACGCTCAGCCTCTCGACCCCTCCGTCCAACTGGCTATCCAAGACCTCCGCGACGAGATGGACAAGATCAGCGGCGTCCGCGACATGCAGCAGTTTATGAACCTCGGCCAAATTCCATCCACGGAAACGGTCGAGAAGATTCTCGAAGCGATGTCACCTGCTATCAGGATGCGCTCGCGAGTCCTCGAAGCATCGCTCCGAGAGTTCGCGATGATGTCCCTCTCGAATGTCTTCCAGTTCTACACTCTCGAAGACCGGATGGCTGTGCTCGGCGACGAAGGGATGACCTTCGAGGACGCCGACAACGACGCTGGCACGATGATTCCCGCCTACATGAGCCAAGAGCACCAGAAGGAAGGGAAGAACGTCGAGCGCCATATCCGGGCGAAGTGGTTCCTCAAGCAATTTACGTATGACGTGGCGCCGGGCTCGCTGCTGAGCGCGTCTGAGGTGACGGACAAGCTCCTTTACATCCAGCTTATGAGAGCTGGATTGATGGACATTTGGACATTGTTCGAGAAGCTCGGCATCCCGAACGCGGGCAAGGCTCCTGATGGTGCCATCACCATCACCGACCGCCTCATCGCCCAGAACAATATGGGGCTGACGCCTCAAGTAAGCACCACCGGCCGCAAAGCCTCCGGCGAAACGATGCCTAAAATGGGCGGAGCTGGGAAGATTACGGAGTCCAAGTGAGATACTTCATCGGTCAATCCGACATAGATTGGAGCGACAGCCGCTGGAAGTATAAGTGCTCTCGGAATATTCCCTTGCGTCGTCGCGTCGGATTCATCGGGCTGTTTGACCGCAACCTGCAAAAGTTCATCTGGTTCCGCATCGTGCGAAAGGCGCAAAATCGGTATGGCTATATTGTTGAGCGTAACCAGCCTCCTATAGCCTATTGGAAGAACGCGATTAAGTTGGAGTCCAAGTGAGCGACCCCACTCGCATCGACGCAGGCAAGAACGACCTCCGTATCGAAATCGTCATCAACCCTCTCGCCAAGACCGTCTCCATCACCGAGAACGTCCACGACCCAATCCTCTTCGCCTACCTACTCGGCCAAGCTCTCCAGACCTACTCGCAGCGTCAGATGACCCGCAAGGCCGCGCTCGCAGCGCTCCCGACGAATGGCGGCTCATCGTGAACGTCGTGAACGCGGTTGATTTCCCAATTGATTCAGACCAATCTATCGATGTTAGCGGGAGGACTCCACCATGCTGTATGAAGCCCAGGTAACAATTGCATCCACCGGAACCGCCGTTCAGCTCTCGACAACGCGCGCCGCCGCGACATGGGTCCAGGTCCAGTCCCCATCGACCAACAACGCCACGGGAGTGACGCTCGGCGGATCCGATGTGACCGTCGCCTCTGGGCTGAAACCGGGCGTAGTCATCGCCCCAGGCGGCACGCAATTCCTCCCTGACGTAGGCACACCAGGGGCTTATAGCCTCTCGACTATCTGGGTGAACGGCACGACCGGCGACAAGGTCAACGTCCTCTACTTCCGAAGGTGACATTATATGCGGCTACGATTCTTAATCACGGCTCTCATAGCGACAATCTGCACGCTTCCTGCGAGGGCGCAGTACACGCCTCCGGGTGGAGGCACAAGCGGTGGTGGAACAGGCTCTCCAGCACTCCCCGCTACCGCGAACCTAGTTGCCTTCAATCAATTCCTCGACGGCTCCGGCACCGTGATGACCGATTCATCCGGGGCGGGTAATACCTGCACGCTTGGCGCATCCACCGCGGCTCCGACAGTGAACTCCGTAGCCACTGGCGGAGGGTTGACATTCGCCGCTGCCAACAACCAGTTCTGTGCGTTCCCGGCAGCCCTAAACACCGCCAAGAGTTTTATGGCGGCTATAAGTTATCAGGTTGGTGTAACGCCCGGTCCACGATATGCGGGATTGATAAATGAGCAATTCCTAAGCGGCAGCGGCGCGGTTGCGAGCAGTTTGAACTGGGAGCTTTACAACCTCTACACCACGGATGCTTGGTCGCCCGGAAGTCAGGCGGCTTCTCATTTCCGTACGCAGGGAACGACCACCACTTCGTGGAACGCTTCAAGCTCCTGCAATTTTCTTGGCACGGGCATTATCGGCCTCACGCTCGACACTAGCGACACTTTTTACATCAATGGACAACCCTGCCTTAATCGAGTGACCGGCTCAAGCCTCAACCAGCAAAGTACAGGTGTGTTGCAGCTTGGCGGTTCCGGCACGCTCGCCCAGCCAGCCAGCCAGCAATTTGGCGGAACTGTTTATTGCTTCGCGGCGTGGAGCATCGTCTTAACGCCCCCGCAAGTAGCGCAGGCTTCGCAAGCCCTTCAATCTTCCTGCCTCACGCAGCGCGGCATCACGCCATTTCTAGGCGGCGCAACGAGCGCCACTGCTACGCTCCAAGACAACCACGATTCCAACGTGCTAGAGGGGGATTCGCTTTTCGCTGGCATCAACATTCCCTCGCAAGGAATCAACGGAACTCCGGTCAGTACGGCGGATACGGCCATCGCTGGGTCTGGAACATGGAGCATCCTCGCCCGATTTCCTCTCAACGACGTTCCGCTTTATCGGGCCGGGGCGAACCGCAATACGTTCATCGAATGGGCGGGAACGAACGACCTCGCACAGTCGGTCAGCAGCGTGGCTGGAAATTTGTGTGCAACGGCTCGCGTTGCCGAGCAAGTTGGATTTAACACCTACTTTGCCACGATGATTTCGCGTACCGTGCAAGAGACATTCCGCGACAATCTAAATCCTTTCATTCGCCAGTACATTCCCTCCTGCTCCAAAACTTACACGGGCATCATGGACTTGGGCGCAAACACGCATCTTGGCTGTGATGGTTGCAACTCCAATACGACCTATTTCAACGTAGATGGCGTTCACATTACCCAGTTCAGCGCGACGAACATCGTCGGCCCTTACTACGTCTTTGCCTTCAACCGGGCGAACGGCAACCGGGTAGGCTCTCCCAGCTTCAACACCTATACCGGAACCGGCTTGGGCATCCCCACACTCTTGCAGTCGGTGGATTGCACGGCATTGAGCGGAACGAGCGTCACCTGCACGCTTCCGTGGAACACCACAGCGGGCAGCCTGATTACGGTAGTCACGAACTGCGTCTCCTGCGCCAGCTCTGCGATCAACACGCCAACGGACAGCCAGGCGTTGACCTATACCTCCATCACCGCACAGAGCGCCTACGTTGCCGGTGCTTTGATGCGGGCGGCATTTGCTCCAAACTCAACGGCGGCGGCAGAGACAGTCACGCAAACGCTCACGGGCGGCGCTCCCTCGAACATCGAAATGACCGTGCAGGAATGGAGCGGCGTACTGACTGCGGCTCCGCTCGACGTGTCCAGCGCCATCGCAACCGGCACCAGCACATCACCGTTGACGGTCGGCATCACAACCACCGTATCGGGCGACCTGCTCTTTGGCTATGGGGCAATCTTCAACACCAGCACTGGCGGCCTAGCAAGTTACGGAACCTACTGGCAGCCCACCGCTCCGCTCGTTTTAGCGAACGACGTTCCTCCAGTCGCGGGAATGAGCAGGGTGACAGGTGCGGCTGGCAGCTACACCACGGGCGCTACCCTCTTCCAACTGAACGGCGCGAATCCTCAATGGGGCGCGGGCGCGGCTGCATTCAAGGCCACGACAGCGACTTCCACCTTCCAGCTTCAGGCAGCGGACATTTACGCCGAGTGCGCTCCGAACGGCACAAACAACGTAGTGCTGATTCTGCCCGATGGAACGCCCATGACGGGCGGCACCATCACCATCAAGAATGCCCAGACATCCGGCGCGGCAACCTGCGTTGTGAATGCTCCCACACCCTATGCAACCGGCGTACAACAGACGATTGACGGCGCGACCTCTGTCACGATTGCGAACAAAGCGACAGCGGTATTCAAGAGCAAGTACAGCTTCACGGGGACACCGGGGACGAACTTGGTGCCCGTAATTACGTGGGAGCAGCTTCAGAACAATTAGGGAGAGCAAGATGCGGGAACTTACGAAGCTTAAAATCTTTTTCATCGCACTGGCTGTAATTGCGATTTCGTCCATTCTGTTCATAAACCGGGACCGCCTTTCCGCCCAAAACAACTGCTCCAGTTCTACGCTTTGTGCAACTTCCGGTAGCATTGGAGGCGGGCTTTTGGCTGTTGGCGCTTCGGCTTCTGGCACAGTCACCGTGACCGGAGCTGGAGTCGGAAGCATCTGTTTTGCTCAACCTTCGGATGGAAGCGACATGATAGCTCTGGGAGCAATCCCATCTTGCACTGTTACAGCGCCAAATACAGTGGTGGTACGCGTCTTGGCTGTTATCACGCTCACGCCAGCCGCAAAAACGTACAACATTAGAGTGGTTCAATAGGATTGATGAACGGGGTTGCACTTTCTCTGGAAGTGAGGTTATCTCTAAATCATGGCCAACGACCCACTATGGATGGAACATGCCGCCGCGAAGATGAAGCGGAAGGGCACCGTGGGCTCCTTTGGTAAAGCCACCTCGAAAAACATATCGAAAGGGCTGGCCAAGGGCGGCAAGCAGGCAAAAAAGGCCGCGTTCGCCAAAGCCGCCAAATCGGTCGCATCGAAATGAGCGACCGAGCCATCATCGAGCGCGTGGGCCACGAACTTAAATCGAATCCGCCGAAGCAGCTCGCTCGAACGGCACGTAAATTCGGAGCCTCCGATGCCGCGAAGCAACGGACGGCCATCCTACTCTCAAAGGCTCGTAAGGCCGGGGCCAACATCCCCCGAAGGAGCAAGTAAATGGGCGGTCACACATACTCTCAGAAGCAATCGAAGACGGTCGTAGGCAGTTCCCCCTCCAATTCGATCGCGACGAAACATGGCAGCAAGATGCCGGGTCTCGGGAAGCGCAAGTATGGCTCAGGCGGGAAGTCCAAGAGTGCTGGCAACGCTCACGGCCCCTTCGGAAAGAAGATGTAGCTCAGGACGAGACCCTAGATGCCCTCAATGGAGACCGACAAGACGCGCCCTTCGCGGCTCGATTCACCACCGCCTCTACCTCCGTCTCTATCGGACAAGAAGGCGCCGGATCTGGCGACGCTCTCTGGGAACCCTCAAGGCACTCCGCCAACGGGCCAGCTCATGCAAGTCGTCTTGGAACACGCTCAGCTCGCGGAGCAGATATTGACCTCGCTCGGACACATGCTCCCCTCGTTCGTCCCCGTCGCAGCCCAATTGATAGCAAGTATGAGACTTGGGGTAATCTCATCCCTGAAGCAGAGTCAGGGCAATCCCCAGCAATCTTTGGCTTCGGGCGCAGGCCCGGCACAGCCCCCACAACCTCCGCAGGGTGCGCCGCCTCAAGCGGCCGCTCCGCCGGCGGGACCGGGCGGCGTGCCAGCTCCCCCGAGTCAAGCACCACCGATGCCAGGAGGTGGCCCTCAGTGAAGCACGTTCAATTACTGCGGAGCCTCTGGCGGCAGAAAGGTGACAAATGAGCACGTTGCAGGAATATCTCAATGAACTGGCTAAGACGGCGGGCCTCGATGAAGAGTCGAAGGCGAGCCTGACTAAGGTTCTTGGGAACGCTAAGTTCGCAGAAGAGTTGGAAAAGGGCGTGAAGCGGCAGTCCGACTACTCTCGCAACATGGACGAGTTGAAGGCCGAGAAGCTCAAGGTCGATACTCAGATTGGCCAGTGGCGCGAGTGGTACAACACCGCCGTTACACGGGACGCCGAACGCGAGGAGGAATTACAGCGGTTGAAGGGCGGGAATCCTAACCCGAATCCCAATCCCAACCCCAACCCGAATCCTGCGCCGACAGGCCTCACCCAGAAGCAACTCGACGAGGCTCAAAGCCGGATGGTTCAAATCGTAAAGCAGATGGGCCGGGTCAGTTCTCGGCACGCTGCCCAATTCCACGAGGAACTCGATGTCGATGCAGTCGAAAAAATTGCGCTCGAAAAAGGGTTGACCGTGGACAAGGCTTACGAAGAGTTCGTTCGGCCCCGCGTCGAAGAGTTGAAGCAGAAGGACATCGACGAGAAACTCAGGCTGGCTCGCGAGGAAGGTCTCCGCGAAGGCCTATCGAAGCGCGATGTCCCCGACGAAGGCTCCAAGTCCTACCACCCGATTTTCGGGCAGCCGAAGCAGGTCGAGGCGACGAAGGGCATGACCGACGCCCAGCGCTCCGCCAACTTCGCCGAGGCATGGACAAAGGAAGCCCTCGCGTCGAAACATCAGTAACCGTACGTGAAGTAGAGGCGGAAGCGCCACGAATGCGCTCAACCGCAACGATGGTATGAAATGGCAGAACTGGATCAATTGAATGTGGCAACGGAACGCTACATTCAGGATACTCCGGCTCTGGTGGACAACGTTAACTAAATGGCGTTGTATAAACCGCTGGTAATTATCTGGGACGCCCCTAAGTTGGGCAATCAGAGGCAAGGGTCCACGAAAAGTGGATGACTAGCCGCAGAGACTAAACCCAGTGGCCCGTCTCAGACGGGATGTGATAGTCCGAACTGCACTGAAAGGTGCAGAGGTCGTGGAAACAGCGACCCGCCTCGTAAGAGGTCATCAAGTAACAGAATGCTTCCAAGCAGACCCTCTATTGGCTTATCTGAAGCTGAACGTCCGCGATGATTTCGACGGCGGCACGCTCATTCAGGAAGGCTTCTTCTTTGACGGACTGATTGGTGGACCGTACGCCAAGGGCCAAGAATTTGATATCTCGGAGAAACAGGTCGAGCAGGCCTATCAGCTCAACATGAAGTTCTTCGAGATGAACGTCACGATGTCGCTCGAAGACATCAAGGTCCTGAACAAGGGGCCTCGTGCGGCGTTCAAGCTCATCGACAGCCGCATGACCAACGCTTACATGACGCTTGGTGCCCAGATGTCCATCCTCCAGTACATCAACGGCACCACGGCGGGCTACACCTCCAACTTCAACGGGTTCGCTGAAGCGCTGAACGACAACACGACCGTCTCATGGGACAACGCCACCTATGCGACCTACGGTGGAATCACCCGCGGCGGCCAAGTCGGCACCGCGCTCAACTCCGCCCCTGTGAACATCAACGGGACGATCGAGTACAACCAGCTCGAAGAGAACTACGGCACCGCCTCATTCGGGAACATCGAGCCGAACTTGGGCGTGACGACCGTTCTCGGCTATTCCTACGTGAAGGAGAAGTTCCAGACACAGCAGCGCTTCAACGACACGCAGGATCCGGCGATCGGCTTCAACGGCCTCAAATTCAACTCGGCGACCATTATCAAGTCCCGCTACGCTCCGGGGACGGATATCACCACCACGTCGCCCCAGTCACAGTCGAACAGGATCGCCGTCCAAGCATTGAAGACGATGTCTCAGGGCGCCGTCACCGCCTACCCGACCCTCGCTCAATCCGGCGAGACGTTCTGGTGGATTAACGCCCGCAAGCCCTTCCTTCGGTTCTACGTCTCGGACGACCCGATGTTCGGCTTCGGCTTCACTGGCTTCAAGCCCGCTCAGGGCAACACGAAGGTCTCTGGGCAGGTTCTCGCGTCGTGCCAAATCTCAGTTCCTGGCCCGCGCTACCACAAGCAGATGTACGGGATCACATCCTAAGGAGGGAGATGAACCATGCCACAGACAATCACTGACCAGACTGTATATCTCTCCACAGGTGACCCCGAAACCTACGGAATCACCACCGCCATCACCACGCCCTACAAGCCGGGTGAGCTTGGGAAGAAGTTCGTCGCCTCGACGGGCAAGCGCTACCAGCTCGTCCAGCTCGACTCCTCGAGTTCGACGACGGCAGCGAATCAGCTCGTGTTCTGGGCGCAACGGACTCTCTACACCGTTACAGCCGCATATCAGGACACGCGAAACTTGGCGAGTCTAAATGGTGTCGCGGGCCGCGCGCCGGGCATAGTTGCTGCTTCAGGCTATTTCGCCATGCAGATTGGTGGCTCCGCTGTTTTGAACTATGCGGGAACCACTACAGCAGGCGCAGTGGGCGGGGCAGTCATCGCGCGCGCAAGTAACAACACGGTTGGGGCTGCCGATGCGACTACGCTCGGTACGGCTCCGGTTCAAAAAGTGGTTGGATGGGTGACGACGGCAGCTACGACTACACAAGTTACCTGTTCACTCATACTCGATGACGGCGAGGTGCTCTAATGGCCGCCGTCACAGTCACCAAGCGCTACGACAACGTCATGGGCTCCCGCCGTTCCGTGGGAGCCATCATTGCAGGCACAGGCTCGGGCGACACATGGAACACGGGGCTCAAATCTATCTCCTCGTGGTCCATGGACGCCGGGAGCGCTAATCCGCCGACTGCTATTACAGCGTCGGGCGGAACACTCACAATCACGGCCGGCGGCTCCTACACGGGAGCCTCGGTCATTGTCTGGGGCTACTGAAAAGGGAGCGAGCGTGAATGGCACAGGAAACTTACGCCGAGCTTTGGCGGGCGCTTCAGTTGCACTCGCCAGTGCTTCCAACCACGCTCGCTCAGCAATTTATTCGCTCGCGTTTTAGGGATGTTAGAAGAAAAAGGTTATGGTCATGGCGCATCGGCCAGAACCAGTTCATCACGCCAGATGTCTACTCGGTGGGTCTCGCCTCGGCGACGCTCAATTCCCCCGTCATCACCGGGTCTGGAACAGGTTGGACCAGCGCACTCGTCGGACGGCAATTCCGCTTCGGCGCGGTCGCCCCAATCTACACCATCATCGAGGTTGACTCGGCGACGCAGCTCCAGATTGACCTTCCGTTCGGCGGCGTCGTCCCCGGCTCGCCCACAGGCTATCAAATCTTCCTCGCTTACCTGACTCCGCCAGCGGACTTCCAAGACTTCATCTCGCTGAAGGACACGTTCAACAACTACCGACTGTGGCTCCACTTGAGCCAAGAGGAGCTGGATACCTATGATGCTCAGCGCTCGTGGAGTGGAACTGCGTATGGGGTTGCTGACTACCGATACTCGACATCGCCTACGGCCGGAAGTGTGGGCGCTGCAGTCCAAGTTGTCGGCACTGTAGGCGACGCCGCTCCCGTCCTCTTCGGCACCTTCAGCGGTCGCACCAACGCCGTTTACTCCATCAATATCACCACTGGAGGCCCCGTAGGCACCGCTCAATTCACTTGGGCGCTCAATGGCGGCGCGCCGAACGGTCCCTTCGCTACCGCTCAATCACCCTTCGCGATGTCCAACGGTGTCACGGTCCAATTCCCCTCCAACATCGGCAACTACGTCCTCAACGACGTCTTCGTCTCACCCTGCACGCCGGGATTCACTGCCCAGATCCCCATGTACGAGCTGTGGCCCTACTGCATGTCTCAGCGTGTCTACCCCTTCATCTACGACAAGCGGTTCCCCGACCTCGACGATCCCAATGGCTTAGTCCCGCCGTTTATCGACGCCGATGTGCTCGTCAAAGGCGCTCTCGCCGACGTCTGCCGGTGGCGCGGCTCCCAGACGACGCCCAATCCGATGTACGGACTGGACACCGCCATGTCATTCGAGAAAGAATTCCAGATGAAGGTCGCTGAGATGGAGCGCGAGGACGACGAGGTCTATCTCGTGGACGTCCGCTACCAGCTCAACTCTTGGCAGGGCTTGGGGATGGCCCCGATGCCCTTCGCAATGGGCGCAGATTGGGCGCAGTCTCACGCGGTCTCAGCATAGCTAAAGGAGAACTCAGATGTCCGAACACAAACCTAATTCGAAACTGGTCGAAACTCCCGTCGAGGAAATCTGCGGGAACCCGAACGAGCGCAAGCCTTCGCTCTCGTCTGACCAGACTATCTACGGTCTCAAGGGTCCCGAGGGTCTATCGGCCAATGGCGGAGTCGAGTTCGCTCTGACCTATGACGACCTCAACCCCTCGACGAAGAGTGATACCCCGTCGGACAGTGCGACGTTCGTCGGTCGCGGCGGCAAGTCGGAGGTCTAGCCTTCGATGGAGAAGCGATTCGGCTACTCCCAAATCCAGTCCACTGGTGCGCGCGTCGCCTCGGCGACGATAACCGTGTATCAGGCGGGAACGCTCACGCTCGCTTCAATCTTCTCGGATAACCTCGCGACGCCTCAGTCGAATCCTTTCACCTCGGACGCGAACGGCCTGTGGCTGTTCTACGCGGCGAACGGGCGCTATGATGTCCAGATGAGCGGGGGCTCCCCAACCATTTCGCCCGCCTACACTCTCTCGGATTACTTGGACCTCGACCTAGGCTCAGTGGTCAGTGCGCTCCTCATTGGCGCATCGCTATCGCTCAACTCTCTGTTCACGACCATCCCCTCAGGCTTCACCCAAGAGCAGACTATCGCGCTCTCGGGCGCTCTCACCTCAGGCGTCGCCTCCGTTTCTCCTGTAGGCGACCCAGGATTCGGTCTAATTTGGAGCGCATGGGTCAGCGCCCCGAACACGGTAAGCATCCGCCTCGCGAACGTCACGCCCAATCCCATTACGCCGAACGCCGTGGCGTGGAACGTGACGGTGGCTCAGTAAATGTCCGCGCGCACCCAATACACGCTCGCTCAAGTTCAGACGATGGTCTTCGCCCGATTCGAAAACTCGCCATTCTGGACTCCCGCCGAGATACAGGGCTATATCAACGAGGCCCTGCGGTGCTGGTCGTGTCTCACGGGCTACTGGAAGCAGCGCGTCGTCATGCAAACTCTACCGACGCTCCCTTACTACAGTCTCGCGGGATTCCTCACCGCAGGGATGCGCGTCGAGTTCAACTCCACTCCACTCGCTCAAGGCTCCCTGACCAACTGGGATAAGGGCTATCCGAAGTGGGAAGGACGACTGGGGATTCCGCTTGAGTGGGCTCCCGTAGGCATCAGCCTCATCGCGCTCCGGCCGGCGGACGCTGTGGGCTACAATTCTCTCGTCATCGACGGTCTCTCCGCAGCACCGCAGCTCGTCGCCCTAGACGACACAATCGATATCGGCGCGGAGGAACTGAACACTCTCGTCAACTACTGCCAGTACCTCGGAGCGTTCAAGGAAGGCGGGGCGGAGTTCGATGCCGCAATCCCGCTCTACCAATCCTTCCTCAAGGCCGCAGCGGTGAAGAATGAGAAGCTCCTCTCGTCCAGCCTGTTCAGGAAAGCGATGGGGATAGATATCGACCCGCCCATTCTGCGGCCACGGCGTACCAGGAGCGACCTCCAACCAGTAGGAGAGCGATGATGAGACGGACGATTCTTCTATTGCTGATGCTCGCGTGGGCTGCTGGCGCGAGCGCTCAGAACGATTTCACAACCACGCCGAATCTTGGACTCAAGAAGCCGAAGATTGGCTCCACGAACGGTGGAATCTACATCAACCAGGATTTCGACACCCTAGACGCGGCGATCGGCGTCTTCCACGGCGGGTTCGTCTCGGTCCCGTTCAGCGCCACTCCCGTATTCGACCTGACCAAAGGGAACACGTTCGCTATCACGTTGAGTGGGAACGTCACTTCGTCTACGGTGAATCAACCCGGAATCAAATCCGGCCAGATCCTCTACCTGATTGCGTGCCAGAATGCCACGGGCGGATTCACCTTCGCGTTCCCTTCCAACTTCCAGTCTCCCTCGCCTGTGACAGTCTCGCCGAACGCCAACGTCTGCTCGGCTTCGACGTGGGTGTGGGACGGTCTTGTCGGCAAGTGGATTAACGTCAATTCCAACGGCGCGGGAGCAGGCGTGGGCGCGCCCTTGCCGTTCTCGACGGTAGCATTCAGCGCGACTCCCTCCTTCTCTGGGACGCTCAATGCCGCCTACGGAATCACTCTCACCGGAAACGTCACGTCGTCGAGTGTGAGTGGGACACCCGTGAACGGCGTCGTGATGAAGCTCCACATCTGCCAAGGGGCAGGTTCGCCATGGACGTTCGCATTCCCCGCTAATTTCCTCAATACGACAGCGATTCAGACAACGGGCTGCACCGATGAGACGTTCAGCTTCGACGGGACAAATTGGAGTCAACTAACTCAACCCGCAGGTGGAGGTGGTGGCGGCGGGAATTGTTCCTCATCTGGCGGTCAGGGAAATATCCAAGCCGCTGGGACCGCCGGAGCTTGCCAACCTACAAATCTCAATGAATCCAGTGGCGTGCTGACAAACGGCGACGACAACATAAATCGCGGGCCGAATCCGAGCGTAGACATGCGGAAGTTCGGCGTTGTAGCGGTAGCTCCCACGGCTGTTCCCGCACCTACTGTTACAGGAACTTCCGGCACAAATACTGTCACAGTTTCAACTACTGCAGGATTGCAAGTAGGAATGGGATTTTCTTTCGTGGGTGGCGGAGCTACGCAGTCCATGACTCCGCCAGTTGCCCCAACGGTTACGCCTGTTTGCGCTGCGGGACCGCTTGGCACGGGGTTCGTGGTTGCTGCGGGTGCAGGTGCGACTACGCGCTCTTGGCAGATTTCATTGCGCGATCAAGGGCAAGGACTAACCGCCGCTTCATCGGCGGGAGTCACTACAACCGGAAACGCAACGCCCGGAGCACATAGTCAGGCCATTACTAGCATTGCTTCCGGTGTAGCCAACACCTTCACGGCCACAATCGCCAGTTCAGCGGAACTCGCTCCGGGTTGCCAAATTACCATCAACGGAACCACAAACGATGCGGAGTTTGGCGGGGTAAAAACCGTCGCCAGCGTTCCTGATGGGACGCATATCACATACACAAGTGGGGTGAACGCCGCCGTTGCCATCTCTACGACCACCGCGACAGGCGGCAACGTCCGCTACTTCTTGGGCGACCATCTTGCGCTGCCAACTCCTGGTGCTGGCGGACTCCAGTACGAAATCTATCTCGGCGGAACGAAAGTTGCGGAGAGCCTAATTGCTAATTTGGGCTACACCGACACCACCTACAACACATGGGACTACTGGGGAGCGACCATCTCAGGCGGCTATCCGGTTAGCTGGTGGGCACCGACGACTGCGCCAGTATCTCCTGTCAATGACACTTACACCGGCTGCATCAGCAACATCGCTGGCACGACTCTTACGCTGGTAAATTGCAGTACTGGCGCGGCTCTCAATCTAGGAAATAGCGTAACGGGAGCGCAGGGAAGATTCGACAACGCTCCCAACATCGCCGCTTGTGTTTCGGCCACAAACGCCAGTGCTGTAACAGGCGCGGGCGGGACTTGCCGCTTCCCAGTGGTTGTTGAGAACAACGCCTCACAAGTCTACTGCTACGAAATCAGCACCTTCCTGGACCTTACCGGCGTGAATGCCATCATCCAGGACGGTACGGTGTGCTTGCGAGACACCCTGAAATTCAACGGCAACTGGTATGGCACGGACCTGTCTGCCAAGCGAATGATTAATCCAAGCTTTGGTCTGCGTGCTCACATTCCCATTTTTGTATTCACCGCCAATCCTGGAATCTGGATGAGCGCAGGAAGCAGCGGCTTAAACAAGGTGGATGTGCACGTATTCAACAATGGCGTTGTTGGGGTATTCAACACTGGTGCAAACGGCGCTCAAGTATTCGAGGATGACAGTTTTTTCTCCGCCTCCGCCAACGATTACATGAACGTGCTCTTTTATGATTACCAGTCGAGTGCTGCGGGGGCATTCGGATTCAAATTCCGCAATTCAAGTTTCATTGCCAACAGCGTGCTTAACGGCGGTCAGGCACAGGTTGGGCAAACCACAACACCTGCGTTCATCAGCAAGTTCAACACGTTGATGAATTTCGACTACATCACAGGCAGCACCCGTGGCATTTATATCGTTCCCCATGTTTCGGGCCTATCGGGACGTTTCATCGGCGGCGAAGAGTGGCAGGGTAACATCACGCCCATCATCACCTTTCAGCCGTACTACGCAGGGAACACGGCTGGTTTCTACTCCATCATGGATTTGTATAACGACACCGGGCCAGCCCCGATGGTGGCGTACATTCCCAGCCCGGCAGCTTCGCTCGGCGCAACGATTCAAATCAATGGCTCCGATCTGCCATCTGCGAATGGACCACTAGTCTCCGGCTCTCCCTTCGCCTCACTCATCCTGCAAAACATCAGCGCAACGAACGCCTTGCAACTCGGCCAGAACATGAACACCACATCCATCGGGCAGACGAATGGCTCCTTGCCCGGAATCAGGACGGCGAGCTTGGCGACAGCCGCCGTCAATTACACCGGGAATCACACGCTCACAAAGGCGGAGGGCGCGGTCAACGCTCAAGGCACGCTGACCTTCACGATTGACACCACGCTTGGCGACGGGCAGATGTGGGATGTCTACAGCGAAACAGGCACAACGACGCTGACGGTTAGTGCGGGAACGCTCCACGGCAACGCGGCCACCGGCAACATCACGATTCCCAACAATTCCGGGATGCACGTGTTCCTGAAGGGTGGGAACGCCTATGCCTATGGATTGGGCGGAGGAGGCGGTGGTGGAGGCTGCACACCGGGAGGCACAACGAACGCATCGCTCTATAACGGCGGTGGTGGAACCTGTGCTGGTGTGAACTCGCCCACAGTCAATGGCAACTATATCTTGAACTACAATGTGACAGCTTCCGCATCGGTTGCGCCAACTATTAATCTTCCTGGTGTGCCTGTGAATCCACAGACAGGCGCAACCTATACTCTTCTCTACAGTGACCGTGGTTCATTGATTACCGCGACAAACGCGGGAGCGCAGACCTACACGCTCGTCAATCCATCCTCTACGGGATTCGGCTCCAACTATTTTTTCGTTCTGAAAAATGCCGGGACTGGCGCAGTGACGATGGCCGCCAGTGGATTCACTATCAATGGAGCAGCATCTTTGGTTGTTCTGCCGGGTTGGACGATGTTCACGTGGTCTGACGGTGTGAACTATCTTGCATCCCGATTACTAGATTTCAGTGGCATTGTCGATTGCAAAGACGTTGGTGGAAACCATTTGAACATGGATGCAACGACTCCGCTCGGCCTTAGCTGCGGAACGAGCGCATCCGGTAATGGGCTATCTGGCATGACGACTGGACAGGTGCCCATCGCCAATACCGCAACATCTGTGACTTCCTCCAAGGCTCTTGCTGGGGCAGGAACTGGAATTGTTACTGGCCCCACGAGCTCAGTCAATACGGACTTAGTGGACTATAGCGGGACTGGTGGACAGACCGCTGATTCTGGCGTGCTCTTGGCAAATGTGTGGCGCAAGGATGTGGCAAATATTTCTGCTGCGGTGAATCATGATTTCTCAGCAGGGACGATTAAACTTCCCGCTGGTGCAGGCGCAACGGCCAGTGCATCTTCAAATGAAATCCTCGACACCACAAACAAGAATGTCCATGACTTCGTAAACGGGGCGGATTCGATTCGCGCCAACTTCGCATCCGCACCCACCACAGGAGATTGCATCAAGGGTATAATTACGGCGGGGAATCTCTTGCTTGCAGACGGTGGCGGCCTGAACTGCGGAATCCAGAACACCACCACCACAAATCCCACCACGGCAGTTACTGGTAACTCCTGTTCTGCTGCGGCCACAACCGTAACGATGACTGGCCTAACCAGCACCATGACGATCACTTTTACGCCCAATGCGGACATCACCGCTTCAGTTGGCTGGGGTTCTACGGGCGGACTCGTAATCGTAGCGTGGCCCACGACAAATACCGTGAACTACAAAATCTGCAACCAGACCGGAAGCAGCATAACTCCGGGAGCAGTGACCTGGAATGTGAGCGCCCGATGAAATTTATTTTCTTCCTGCTCACTCTATTTCTGCCGCAAGGTCCAGCGGTTCCGGGTCACACCGGAGCGATTGGCGGCGGTGGCGGAGGATCTGCTCCATCTCTCGACGGAACTACTTGCACTGGTCAGACGTTCGGTGCAGCATCGCAGACCTGCGTGTTCAGCAGCAACCTCGTCTCTGGCCGCGGAATCCAGATGGTGTACTTTGCCGGGAGCGGCGGGACACCCACGATCAGCGGATGCGGCATCACCTGGACGACAGACACAGGCTCGCACAACATCAACACGGCAACAGGGATTGCGGCATCGAGCGCAGCCTGCACGGTGACGATTACGGCGGCATCTGGCACACCGTCAATGGGCGTGGTTGGAGCGGAGATTCAGAATACGAGTGGGGTAGATGTAAGAAGTGGCAGCAACGTATCGGTAATTTCCGCAACGGCAACGGTTGCATTCAACTGTCCTGCGGTGACAACCACCGTAAACAATGACCTCGTGTTTTGTCTCTTATCGGATGCCAACGGCAACAACGGAACCTACACGGCAGGGACGGGTTTTACGCTTAGTAGCGTGACTTCGGGATTCAAGACTGCATTCGAGACAGAAACTCTCGCTTCGGCGGGGGCAGTGACACCGCAAGCGATCTATTCCCTTAACGCCGTGGGCGCTATGGCAACTTCTACGATTGCGTGGAAACCATGAAACGACTACTCCTATTGCTGCTCTTGCTGCCCATCGGCCTTCGTGCCCAGCACATCGCCATCATCAATTTCTCACACGGCGTTGCGGGCGCGACACTCTCCAGTGGCAATGATGGCGGCGTATCTGGGCGCATCGCTCAAAGCTGGTACGGTAGCTACGGAGGTTCCGCGCAGGGATGCAGTGGACAGGTTCCTTGCGTAACCATTTCAAACTCTAGCGGAGGTCTGACTTACTCTAACACTCCTGTTTGTGGGCCGGTCCCAACGGTTACGGGCAGCCCTATCATGCTCGACTACAATCCAACGCTTGCAGGTGGCTCAAGCAATCAGATTGTCGGAATGCAATTTCCATCGAGCGGAGTTTCTACGGTAGTACAGTTCGTTGTGCTGTTTTGCAGCAACATCCCGGCAACTCAATCCTTCGGCACCACGGGCGACATGATTCAAATGGTCAGCCCCAACAATCAACTCTCTAACTATAACTGCCAACCCGGTTCTTGCTGGTTCGCTCTGGAGCATGGGGTTCTCGCCGGAACTCACCCAATGCCTTACACCGTTGGAACTTGGGTTCAACTCGCCGGACAGTACGTGATCGGTGGTACTTGCGCGGATACAACTTTCTTCACGGACTGCCAGCGCTTAGGTGAATACGATTTGGCTGGAAATCAAATTGGAACTCCTGATTATGGAAGCGGTGGCGGAGCGGGAAGTCCAGCGCAAATCACACTTGGAAATGGGAACGGAGGTAGCTTTCCAGCGGGGAACTTTCATGTGCAGTTCGCTGGCGTGAAGATGTGTTTGTTCAACTGTAATGTTGGTATGTTCCCGATGAAGTTCACCCCTGCACCTCCAACTGACGGGCTTATCCCACGCAATCGCACGACTGACTGGACGCGCGCGGGGATCCCCGGCAATAACGCGGGCACGCTCCCGTCCTCTGCGTGGACGCAGTTCGGCTCGACGCTCACTGCGGGCAGCTACACAGGCGCGACCATCACGGCTAGTACGGTCGGCTGCAACAATCAGTTCCTTCGACTAGGCGCGGGAACCTTCACGGTCAGCGGCGGTATTAATCTGCCGTCGAACTGCGAGCTGCGTGGTCTCGGCGCGGATACCACGTCTCTCATCATGGTCGGGGCCTCCGCGACCTGTCGCACGATAACCGCTGCTGTCTGCATCAAGACGACCGGCGACGGGACGTTCATCGGGAATATCCCGGCGGTGAGCTGCAACTGGACGGCGGGGTATGCGCAGGGTGCCACGCAGGTCACGCTCTCGGCGTGCACCGGCGCGGGAATCACGTCCATCGTCCCCGGAACCATCCTCGCACTCAATCAGTGCGGGACCGGATTCACCGGCGCGAACAACTGTACTGGTACGGCCGTCGATAACGGCGGCCTCTACATGTGCCTTGATAGAATCACCGCAACGCCGACCGGCTGCTCGGCAAACGGCGGCGGCACCTACGAGCGCCCGACTATCGAACTTCCCGTCGTGACCGCCATCAACACGGGAACCGGCGTCGCGACCATCTCGCCGCCGCTGACTATGCCGAATTACGCATCAGGGCAGACGCCGCAGGCGCAAATTATCCAGCCTGCGACGATGGCGGGCGTGAAGGACATGTCTATCGATTTGAGCGCCACCGGAGCCGACTCCGCCTGCGTCGAACTCTACGACGCATACAAGGTCTGGATTCGCGGCGTGCGCTGCCTGAATAATAAATTCGAGGCGTTCGCTATTACGCAGACCGCGAACTACATCGTCGAGGACAATTACCTCTACGGAACGACCGCGACGCCGCCTTCCGGCTATGGCATCCGCCCCTTCTACTCGGCCTACGGACTCGTCGCGAACAACATCTCGCAGAACGTCTACACGCCTATGTTTCAGGACTCGCCGACGATGGCGACGGTCTGGGCGTACAACTTCGTCGTCAATAACAACAATCCGGGCAACACATTTATGAATCAGGCGTTCACCGACCACTGGCCGAACTGCTACACGCTCGCGGAAGGGAATATCGCCAACCAGTTCAACCCGGACGATGCACACGGCGCGGCCTGTGTAGACACGACGAATCGCAATCTGTTCACGGGATGGGAATCGACGCCTGCGACGCCGAAATCCTCGAACACTGTGGCGATTCAAGATCAGGCGTTCACGCGCTTTCACAATCACATTTTCGACGTGCTCGGCACGCCGGGGTATCACACGCTGTACTCGACGCTCGGGAACAACAATTCGGTGCTGTGGCTCGGGCAGGGCGTCGGCGGCGTGTCGCCGCCCGTGCCGTCCGACTCGCTGACCGCCAGCACGACGATCCGCTACGGCAGCTACAACGTGGTGCAGGCGGCGGTGCGTCTCTGCGGCACGTCGCTCAACACCGGATGGGTAGGTCTGTGTGGCAGCGCGAGTGAATCCGCGCTCACGGCGCCGACGCTACCGGGATTCGCGCCTGCCATCGGCGATGCGGCGATCGGGCAGCCGCCTGCCCCTGCGTCCTTCATCTTCACCACCCGGCCAAGCTGGTATCCGAACTCGAAGCCGTTCCCGCTTATCGGCCCGGACGTGACCGGCGGCAATCTCGGCCAGTGCTCCGGCGCGCTTAACGTCGTCGGCCAGTTCAATGGTGTTCCAGCGCTCACAAACGCGCAGTGCGGCGGTCACGGCATCACCGCGTCGGCGTGGGCTGGTCACGTAAATTCTAATTCAGCAATGGATTGTTATCTGAACGTGATGAACGGCCCTGTAGATGGTAGTGGAGCAGTACTATCGTTCAATGCGGATAACTGCTACGCCGGAGCAGTCCCCGCCCCAATCGCCAGCTTCAGCCCTTCCACTGCCAACGTGGGCCAAGTCCCCCTCAACCTCACAAGCAATCCAAGCGGACCCTATACGCTCACGAACATCGGGACAGCCAATCTCGTCAACACTTCCATCACTCTTCCTAACTCACTGTTTTCTATCGTGAGCAATACTTGCGGCTCACCAGCTACAATTACGAGCGTTATTCTTGGCACTGGATTCACGCTGACGCCCGGCCAGTTCTGCACATTCAATGTGACCGCCACACCGACCGCCATTGGAGGCAATACCGCCAACGCGGTCTTCACCGAGAACACCGCGGGAGGCTCTGATATCTTGGCGCTGAGTGCTACAGGGACAGGAACGCCCTCTCCATCCACTATCATGTTCGCAGGCATCATGTCTGACCGTACACTCTGTCCTGTGGTTCCGGCCACAACTCAGCTTTGCTATTCCCTCCAGTGTGCGTGCATGTGGATTTCCATGAACGGCGGCTCTTATATCCCAATGGGCGTAAGCTCGGTGAATGGCCTATCGGGTAAAGTAGTGCTGCCGATTCCAACGAAGGCCGTGAGCACGACGACGACGGTGATTCAATAATGGGCTGGGGCCAAGGACGATTCGGCTGGGGCACCTACAATAGCGATGCTCCACAGTTCGACGTGACCGACCAGACCATTCTCTCGTCCGTCCAGCTCTCTCTGCTCGAACCCGACACTCAGGGCGCTTTCTATCAGTCTAAAATCTGGACTCCCACTCAAGTAATCCAATACCTAAATGACCGTCAGCGGAGATTTCTGAGCGAGAGCGGCGTCTCGGTCATGGTGGCCTACCAAGCGGGTCAATCGAACCAGTTCCGCTACTCCATCCCGCAGAACGTCATCGACCTTCGCCGCGTGGCATGGGCCAATGAAACCGACCCGATGGCCTACACGGAGCTTCCGCGCGCGACTGGCTGGGAACTAGACCATGGCGTCACAGGATGGCCCACGAAAACCGCCACACGTCCCGAGGTCTACATGGAAGACCATCTCCCGTCGCTTACGATCGCAGTGAACCCGACTCCCACCGATGCTGGAGAGATGGAGATCATCGCCAATGCCCAAGGAACTCAAGTGGACGGCTCAGGAATATTCCTATCGGTCCCGGATGACTACACTCCTTATTTGGCTTGGGGTGTTCGTGCGGATATGCTTGTGGGCGAGTATGAAGGGAATGACCCGAAACGCGCCCAGCACTGCGAGGACAGATTCAGCGAAGGGATTGAGCTTGCGCGGATCCTGACAGGGGAGATATAGGGTGGGCGTAGAAGTCCAACACGACGGTCCAGAGAAGTTCGCGCTCGCGGGCTTGGACCTGAACGTCCCAGTGGACCTCGTCCCCGTCGCCAAGTACTCCCGAGCAACGAACGTCGTCAGCAAGATTGAAGGCCAGCTCCAGACGCGCAACGGCACGGCGCTCATCACGGCGCTTCCGTCGCCCTTCGTTGGCCTTACGTATCCGATAACGTCCGCGGTCAGGAACCTGACTCTTCCGCCACAGTGGACGGTTCCCTTCGTTCCATTTCCTGCGGGAACTGTGATTCAGACGACAGGATGCTCCAATCCCTCTTACAACGGCACCTTCACGGTCAATCAAATTGTGTTTCCTGGAACCACATTCACCACCAGCAACGGCGCAATTCCTGCGAGCAGTAATTCCACAGGAGGGTTAATTACCGTTCTGTCCGGGCCAACGGGACCAGTCAATACTCTATTTCTGCTCACCCAGTACGTTCCGGGAGTGGTAAGCGAGCGTCTCGCGGCGAACGCGGATGGGAATATCTACACCGCTCCGTTGCCTGGAGGGAACGTATTCACCCAGCTTCTCGGCGGCCCGACGTTCGATGGCTCACCGCTCTCTATCGTCCAGTTCCGCTTTGATTCCGACCCTGCGGTGTGGGCCATCATCGCCAACTCGAACGGGATGATGAAGCGCCGCGCTGGATACTATCAAGTGCTGGGCGTCGCGCCTCCAACGCTTCAAGCCGTGGCGACGGCTGGCGGTGCTGGGTTGCTCAATTCAAGCACCGGGACGCCCTACGATTGGCGCTACACTTACCTGAATCCGGTCACTCAGAGCGAATCCAATCCCTCGCCTATCATGGTGACGCCAACTGTGACGCGGCCGACAGTATTCACGAACCCTGCGGTTGTGGGCGATGGAGCGTTCACGAATCCGGGGAATGCGATTGACGGAAGCACGGTGACGTTCGCTCAAGGCGTCGCCACGACGAGCACTATCGGCGCGACAGTCACGACGGATTGTCTATGGCGCGCCGCCGCTGCTAACGCCATCGGAATCCTCCAAACCTTGACGCTCAATCTAAATCGCTCGTTCACCCTTATCCAGTCTGGATTCGGCCAAGGGACCTACCAATCCTTCTATTCGCTCGACGGCGGTGTTACGTTCACGGGGATTGAAGGCGGCTCAGGGACGTTCGCGCAAGGAACCGCGAGTGTTAGTCTCCCACCTGGAACCGACTTCACGCAGATTGTAGTCAAGACTGTCATCACAGCGCACGTTCGCATTACTGGCGCGGGCTCCGCTACTTCCACGGGGAAAGTGTTCGACATCAATCTCAGCGCGGTCGGCGTGAACGGCACCGTTCTCACGCTCGCTCTCACCAATCAGTCGGCGAATGTGTGTATCACGCCGCCCACGGACCCACAAGAGACCTCAGCGCGGCTCTACCGCCGCGGAGGCACTCTACCTAACAATTGGTTCTTCGTCGGCGAGTTCACAATCGCATCTCTCGTTCAGGGCTCATGCGGCGCTGGGACATTGCTCATCAACGACAATGTTCCAGACTCGGTAGCTCAGGTAGGGAACATTCTCCAGATTGATAACTTCCAGCCCATTCAGAGCGTCCAAGCGGTCAATTTCCCCTTGCCCGTCATATTCGTCTCCTCAGGCACAGGGCGTCTCCTTGGTTGTGGCGACCCGGCGCGTCCCGACGCCGTCTACTTCTCGAACGCGGGGAACGCTGACCTGTGGGGCGCAGAGGCATGGGTCGTCGTCGCCAATCCCGGCGAGCAGTGCATGAACGGACTCGACTACAATCTGCGGACGTTCGTCTTCTCGCGCGAGCGGATGTACATAATGCTCCCGAATATCGTCGCCGGGGTGACGTTCACTCCCGCTGAGACCGCATGTAGGCGGGGCCTCAAGGGACGCTGGGCGTTCACCGCAGGCGAGCAGGGAATCTACTTCGTCTCAAAGGACGGAATATATCGCACTCAGGGCGGTCCTGAGTCGAGCATCATCGACGATTCCATCCGCCCTCTCTTCCCCGTGAACGACGCTGAAGCGGGGACACCGACGAACGGCTACGACGCCATCGACATGGACGACGAGGATGGATTGAGGATGGCCTATCACAACGGCGAGGTGTGGTTCTTCTACACAGGGTTGACGACCGGGCTGCGGCAGATTCTCATCTACGACGAGCGCCGCTCTCGCTGGCGTCCCGCCACCTACACCAACCAGATGAACATGAACTATTCGGAGCCCAACACTGATTCGTCGCTCATCTTCGGTGGAACAGACGGCGACGTCTATCAGGTCTCGGGCTCAACGGATGAAGGGAACGCTCCAATTGCGGTCGAAATCACAACGGGAGCATTCGATCAAGGCCGCCCGCTCAACCTGAAGGAATATCTGACGGTCAATTTCGACGTGGATCCTGGTGGGGCGTCCACTCTAAGCCCAATCATCGTTATTCCCCGCATCAATGGCGAGACCGCCTCGGAGTTCGCACTCCAGATTATCGGCTCCGGTCGCCAGCGCGTCACACTATCACTCAATCAAGCTGGAGTCGAAGTTTACGCCTATAACATGGAATTCGATATCCAGTGGCAGGGCTCAGCCACCGTCAACCCAATCTTCTACCAGTATGAGATTCTCTACCGTCACGAGCCCACTGAGACGACGCACTGGGAGTTACCTCAGACCGGGCTCGGGATGGAGGGATGGTTCCATATCCGAGACATCTATGTGGTGCTTCGGTCACAGGCTCCAGTAACGCTCACGGTGACACCCGGCGTAGCCGGCGCAACGCCGCTGACGTTCACGCTCCCTAGTACGAACGGCGCGAAAGACACCCTTTACATCCAATTGCCGATGAACAAGGCTAATAGCTATGCGTTCGCGCTGGATTCAACCGTCCCGTTCCGTGTCTACGCCGAGGATTGCGCAGTCCGCGTGAAGCAGTGGCTCACGAATCTCGGCTACAAGAGCGTCCCGATTCTGTCGCGCGAGCAGATTGGCCGACCGTTCGGCGTGGTGAACGTCTGATGGCGCGCAAAGGCGATAATCCCGGTCAGAACTATCCGCCGCGGCAGACTCCCGGCGGCCCTACAGGCCCGTCGAGTGGTTCCTCGTCGCCCTCATCCACTACGCTTCAGCAGGAATCTGATGGTTCGTTCGTTCAAGCCTCTACGGTGACGCTCTGGCGTCCCGCGCCGTTCAAGGACCCGGAACTCGATCTCGCGATGAAGAGTGCCTACGACAATATCTCGGGCCTCCAAGCCTCCGCTGTACAGTCGGTGGGCGCGCTTCAAGGTTCGCGGATGTCTACCGGCGCGCTCTCGGTCAAGGGGAGTGTGAAAGGGGTTGCTACCGGACTTAGTACGTTGTCCAATGTGGTAGCGAGCATTGACAGCGGCTCAAGCCCGACGAATATGACCGTGAGCGCCACGCCTAGCCCGAATAGCCCTGGAACTTTCGACGTCTACGTCTTCGCTCCAACCAGCACCTCGAACAATACACCAATCTTAGCGTCCGCCAGCATGCTCGTCCGCTGGCACGCATGGGGGACATGACATGGCCGAACCACTCTCAAGATTACAACCACCAGATCAAATCGGAGTCTCTGAGGAGCGCGTTCGGCCATCTCCTGTCGCAGGGGCAGCGGGAGGCGAGAAGAAGCTCGAATGGGTCATCACGGACTTCGACGCCGCGCGGATGCCCGGTCTGGAGATATTCCTGCCGGGGATGTGGAAGCGGATGCACGACGATGGGACGTTCGCCATGTTCTTCCATGAGGGGCCGGATATGAGCTTTGTGCAGTTCGGCGCGATTCTCGCGTCGCCCGCCGATAAGGTCCAGCTCATCATCGGTCACGACGCGAACGGCGACGCGAAGGAACACGCTGGGATGGTCATTCTTAACCACGTCTTCGTGAATGACCAAGTGAAGCGCGCGGTCGGGAACTTCATGTTCTTCCGCGAGTATTGGCACCGTCACGACTCAATGGAGCTTGGGCGAGCAGTAATGGACCATTGGTTCCTCACGATGGGATTCGACGTTATCGCCGGGCTGACGCCCCGAGCGAATCGCGCTGCCATCCAGTTCATCAAGCGCCTCGGGTTCCAAGTCGTCGGCGACGTGCCCGGATTCACAGTCTATGAAGGGAAGCCCAGCGCGAGCGTCACGAGTTTTATGACCCGTGAAATGTGGACTAAGAAGCGCGAGGAGAAGTAATGGGCAAGGGGCCTCATGTCCCTCAAAGCGCTGTCAATTCTCAGGTCAACCTCCAGAACACCGAAGCGGGGTTGCTAAAGCAATACTCCGGGATTGCGATTCCCGGCCTCCAGACCGCCTCTGACTATTGGAACGCGCTGCTCAAAGGCGGCCCCGCCGCTCAAGCTGCTACGGCTCCCTACGCTCAGACCATCGCCGCGCAGACCGCTGCCGCGCAGAAGCAGATTCAGAGCACGTTACCGATGGGTGGCGAGAAGAATCTCGCGGAGGCTCAAGCCAAGACTCAGCAGGGAGCGTCAATCGCCAATCTTTATCAAGGCCTCGGACCTACGGCCGCATCGCAGCTTCAAGCGCTATCGCTCGGCTCGGCTGGAGCGGGGACTGGCTCAGGAGGCGTGAGCGCTGGTGCCGGCGCATCCAACGAGAACCTCGCAGCGTCTCAAGCAGCCGCGAAGGGGCAGATGTGGGGCGGAATCGGCTCTGGAGTCGGGACGCTCGCAGGCGGAGCAATGGGCTCCAAGGGCACCGGAACAGGAGTGCTCGGCAATAAGGGCGCTGGCGGCGGAGGAAAATGAGCACGTCGGGTGGCGGTTTCGCAGCTTCGGGTCTACTTCAAGGATTCGCGCAATCCTATACCCAAGCTCGCATCCGTGCTACCGAGATGGAGGTGGCGCAGCGCCATGGCCTCGCCTCCACCCTGATGCAGCTTTACCCGAATGCTCGGCCCGAGGCTCAGCAGGATATCGCCCAGCGGCTCTTGAGTATCTATTCGACTCCGCCGGGCAAGAAGCTCGACAAGAAGATTGGGGATATCAGCTCGCTCGGGGCGAGCGCGGCGCAGGCCAATAACCCCGGCGCGTCTCCGGCAGGTCAGCAGGCCGCTCAGGGCGCGACGAACGCCCAGACCGCCTCGGCACAGGGCCAGATTAGCGCCGCTCCGCCTCCAGGAGCCGCCGCAGCCGCTCCGCCGCCCTCGACACCTGGAATCCCTCCACCTCCATATATCGCCGCTAGTGGAGCGCCGGGGCCTCAAGGCGTCCCATTGCAGGGGCAGACCATTCCTGCGCCGCCGCGCTACAGCCCATTGCTCTTGCCAGAGGAGCGCAACCAGCAGAACGCCGCCGCTACGGAGGCTGTGGAGCGCGCCAAGATCAGCGGTGAGACCAAAGCGCGTCAGGAAGCGTTCAAGCTCTGGCGCGATGCCAACCCGAACGCTCCGCTCCAAGAGTTCCTCGTGCAGAGCGGTCGTGGCTTGCCTATTGGGACGTTCATCCCACACACGCTGAGCAAGAACATCTCGGGCTCCGATATTCTCCAGTCGAATCCCGATATCGTGACGACAGGCGGCGAGAAGGTTGACCCGAAGCAGTTCTACGACCTGACATCGATCGGCGGGCAGTCCTACGCCGTCCCCGCTGGCTTGGGCGCTCAAGTCGCTCTCTCTGGCCTGAACGCCACCCCCTTCAAATCCTACATGAACGAGGGGCTGAAGCAGGGCATTCCGCGCGCTGATCTCATCAACGATTGGAACAGCCGCCAATCCGTTCAGCACGGCTACAAGATGGTCCCGCAGCCCGACGGTTCCATCCAGATGGTCCCCGTGACGACGGTGAGCGAGAACAAGCGCGGCCAGCTCCCGTCGCCTCCGGGAACGCCCGCTAAGGCGGGCGCAGGTGGTGGGGCAGCACCGGGCGTGGGCGGTCCCGGCCGTATCGTGGGCGGGAAGCTCCCTCCTGACGTCGCCAAGTCTCAATCCACCTATCTTAGCTCAATCGAGCGCTACAACGTGATGAGCAGCGCGCTACCGAAGGCTCTAGGCGGCGACCAGCAGGCAATGATTAACCTGCTCTACAATCACATCGGGATGACCGTTGGCTTGCAGAAGGGCGCGCGCATCACCCAAGACATCATCAACGAAGCGCAGCACTCGGCACCATGGATGGCTACGATTCTTGCGCGCGTCGGCGTAGGGAACGAGTTCACGATGACGCCTAATGTGCTCCGCGGCGTCGTTATCCCGCCAGAGTCCATGCACAACATGATTGGGCTGGCAGAGGACAGGGTAACCGAGGATTACAATAACTTCCTTCAGACCAAGCAGGCTTACTCCGGCGGCGGTGTCCCGACACCAGAGGACGTGCGCGCAGGAGGCGCGGCGCGGCAGAGTGGCATCCCGACGCCGCCGAAGGCTCCATCGAAGACGAAGCCGAACGTTCCTGCTGCTGCTGCTGCGCCGACCTCCGCACCGGCGGACGCTAACAATCCTCTAGGAATCTAGGATGCCTCCAGACACAGCCACTCAATCACCGACCCCTCCAGCGCAGACGCCTCCGCCGCTCTCTACTATCCCTCCGCCCAATCCTGAAGCGGGGCAGCACACCATCCAATCGCTCGCCGGGCGCTTCCGTGCCAAGTTTCCCACAGGTACGACAGGCGACGGCATCCCCTACGCCAAGCTCCCCGACGACGAGATGGTCCGCCGGGTCATCCAGAAGCAGCCCGTCTATCAGACTTGGCTCAATCAAGACTCGCTCCAGCAGCTCGCGTCAAAGGGCGCTCCCACGTTCGGCAGCACCGTGAAGGACATTCTTGGCGGTGCCCCGAGCCCCGGCGACATCTACCGCGGCGCGAAGAACTTCTTCAGCGAGGATCCGATCACGCGAGTCTCTCGCGGCGTGGACGAAGCTATCTCTGACACTCGGACCGCTAAGGAGCGTGCAGCAGCGTCACCGCACACCTCGCTCCCGTTGCGCGCGCTCGCCAGCATCCCGGTCGTGGGACCACCGGCCGTGGGTGCGGTCGAGAATATCAACGAGGGGCTCCAAGGGCCGACGCCGCTAGCCGACCCATCCAATCCTGCTTACAAGGGAATGGGCGAGCTGGGACATCTCAGTGGTCAGGGAGCGCTCGTGCTCGGAGGCGAGAAGATTGCTCCCGAAGTCTCCAAGAACCTGAAGCCTGCGGTGAATCAGGCCACGAGCAAAGTCCGCAACGCGATTGCCCCGCCGCCCGACGTTGCCTCAGGAATGGCCTATGAGAACGCGGTCGCTCCGGGTGGACTCGGCGCTGCAGAGCAGGAATCCCTCCGCAGCGATTGGCTTCGCGCGCGGAAGTATATCGGCGCTCAGACCGATAAGATGCCTGTGCCGAAGGGTGAGGGGGCGGTGATGCGCGCCGCCACCACCACGCGCAAGGCGGCCAATGAGCTGTGGCAATCCCACGTCGAGCCCGTCATAGATAAGTTCGCCGAAGCGGGCGATTCGACGAGCGACATCGCTCAGAAGATTCGCGAGACTCCCTCAGAGATTGACGTGGCGACGCGTCCCGCTATCCAGAAGAAGATTGACCGCCTCGCGAATGTCTTTGACCGTGACATGACCGTCAAGGAGATGAACGCGAAGGTCACCGAGCTGAACGCTGACCCCGCCGTCAACAAGTATTACGAGATGAACGGCTCCGCGCGCGCTCAAGCTCTCAACGCCGACCCCACCCTGCACGGCAAGGTCGTCGCTCTGGATGAGCTGCGCGAGAAGATGTTCGACACCATCTCCGATAACTGGACCGATGAGGGCGGCGCGATGTTCCGCGAGGCCCGCAAGGATTATGGCTCGCTCCGCAATGTGGAACAGAACTTCCGCGAGGCAAAGGTCCCGACGCCGAAGCCTCTATCGACGCGAATCGCCAATACCGCCCGCGTCTCCATCTCACCGCACGCCGCCACCGAGTATCTACGCAATCCAGTCAGTACGATATTCGATCTGAATAATCCGAACCGGCTCGCTGCGAAGGCAGTCAATAAAGCCGGTAAGGTGGGTGAAGGGATTCCAGCGCCGCCCGAGCTTCCCCAGAACGTCGCGCCTTTACAGCGACCACCACAGTATTCATCGCCGATTGGCCCTCCACCTCCGCCTGAGCAATTCCCCTACGCTCCTGCCGCGCCTATTCCTGCGCCGCCATCGACGCCGGGATTCTCGCCCATCCAACCGCCGACGCCGGGCACCACAGGTTGGAGCAACGTCGAGGCCCCAGTCAAGCAGGGCGCGGAACAGCGCAACCTCTGGGGCCGCCCAGTTGCGACGGGCTCGACCGAGACCACGCCGGGCGGGATGATTATCTCGGCGCCCCCATCAGGTCTTGTGAAGCAGGAGTTCGGCAAGATCGGTCTCTCGGACCTTGTGACGCCGCGGCAATCTACGACGCTCGAGACCCTAATGCGCGGCCCCCGGTGGAAGGACATGGACCGTGCGGAGCGCGTCGCTGCGGTGAACGATATCTTGGGCCGGGGCACGGGCGCGGCGGGCGGAGCCATCCAGACCGAGACCGACTCCATGGGCATCCGCTGGGCCAAGTCGGGTCAGTACCGAGTCTCTATCCCAAAGAGTGTCTCGGATTCAGAGATTGAATCCTACGCACGACCGAAGCTCGAGGAGCAAGCACGAATTCATAAGGGGATTAAATAAAGGGGGAACCGAATGATGAAACTCAATTGGGGCACGTGGCTCTACGGACTTGTAAGCGGATTTATCGGCGGCGGAGCGTCGGCTGTAACGGCGTCGATTGTTCTGCCCGCAGTAGACGGGAAGGATTTCAATTTCGCGACCGGCTTGCACAATCTCGCTCTCGTAGCTGGAGCGCTATTCATCGTTCATGGTGGAATGACTGCCGCCGCATATCTTGCAAAGTCTCCACTTCCATCCGTCGAGACGACAGTCACTGTGGCTACGACCACGCAAGTAGGCGAAGCTCCCAAGGTCACTACAACTGTGAGCGCAACCACTCAAGACACGAAACCTATTGCACCCCAAGGGAGTTAGCCACATAATTAACTCCAATGGACCCCACGGCCCAGCAGGTAGGAATCGGTGGCACCCTGTTTCTAGCGGCTTTGGGAATGCTCCTGAAGTTCAAGCCGTGGGAGCGCAAGAATGGCAATGGGAATGGTCACGGGGTGGACAAGCTGACGGAGAAGCGCCTGACGGACTTGGAGATTGGGTTGAAGGAAGCGAAGGTGAAGCAGCACGACGTAATCATGCCGGCGCTCAGATGGCACGACCAACAGATCGTGGACTTAGGCGGAGAGCGAAGCGAGAGCCTGAAAAGGTAGGGGGCTATGTGGAGACAGCAGCATGGGGAGCGGTAATCACAGCCTTTATCGGACTCATCGCTTTGATGTTCCGGTTGACGGTGAGTTCGTTCAGGCGAGAGATACACGAACTCAGGAAGCACATAGACCAGGAGAATCTTGAAGCCGATAGAAAATACTTCAAATTTTACAAAGAGTTCATACAGCTTCGCATTAAGTTGGCGAAGCATATGGGAATCAACGGAGACTAGGAGGCAACATGGGCGGCGGTCATAGACCTGGAACAGCATTCAAAGTACTGTGCTCCAGCAATGTTCAAAAGGTGGTGCGGTTCATCTCAGAGGAAGTGACGATTTCGGTTTCTTTCGACAAGCAGGAAGATGCCGACTACTTCCAGAGCAAGATCGGAGTTGAAGGTGTGGTTTCTTTCAGTTTCCCTGCTGGCGGCGATATGGCTGGCGAGGCGAGCACCGAACCGCAGTCCGGCGATTAATATCTGGTTCGAGGTTCAATTCATCGGCAACGCCGCAATCGAGGCGTGCCAGTGGATTCTCGGCTGGCAGCATCCCATCTACACGTTCATCTACATGGGATTCACGGCCCTTTTCCTCATAGCCTCCGCGATTGTAGTGTGGGAAGCATGGAACATGCCGCAATACTCGTAGAAGGGCTGTCACTGGTGCTGCTCGGCTCACTGGCGCTGCTCAAGCGAAGAAAAGGGATTGTAGCCACGCTCGGACTCTTGTGGATTGGACTGGCCCTGTTCGACTTCTCGCTCTTACTATTCCCTGGGTGGGAGACTTGGCGGGATATGGGTTCCTACTGGATATTCATCACCGCGATGCTCTGGATTAGAGTAAAATCTCGACATGGAACTCCTGCTAAGACGCTCTCTGCCAATCCTACCTGACGCCCTGCCCGGCGAGCTTACCATCGACGGCGCTCACGTCGCCTACACGCTTGAGCGAATCAGCGTCGCCATCCCTATGGGGCGCTATCAACTCGGGCTGTACAACTCCCCGCACTTCGGTCGCGTTATGCCGATACTCCGGGACGTCCCTAGCCGGAGCTTCATCGAGATTCACATGGGGAATCATCCAGCGCAGAGCGACGGATGTATTCTCGTGGGCGACCCGCAGGATCCCACGACGGGCGACGTGATGAACTCGGTGAAGACGTTCAACGCTCTATTTCCTGTGATTGAGGGAGCGATCGAGAGCGGCGAAGGGGCATGGATAAGTGTGTCTTGACATCCACACCCCTTTATGATAGCGTAGACATACCTCTAGTCTAACATGATTTACCTCCGCCCCCGGTGATGCCTCCACATCTCGGGGGCTTCCGCTTTTTCTAGGACAGTTGATCCAGCCCGAAGTCCGTCACTTGCGGCGGTGGCGCCGCAAGCACTGGCACGTTGAACGTGTGGCTGATGGGCGAGCCCGCTCCGTTCACGCCCGACATGGTGACGTTGAACGATGCCGCGGTGTCGCCGGCCGCGACGGAAGCCGTAAACTGAAGATTGCTCCCTACGGCACCGAGCGATACGAGCGGGTCATCCGTCACGACGGTAGGCCCCGAGCTGAGCGGCACACCGTTCGGCGGGACGAGACTGATCTGGAAGGTTCCTGTGGAACCTACTTGAACTCCTGCGATTGCCATAATGAAATCTCCTTTACGTTGAAATAGCTGAAAGTCAGTTACTGCGAAAGCCCGCTCAAGTATATCCAAGACCTTGTGAAGCAGGCGAAGAATATCCTTGTCGTCGTGGCCGAACACGCTACACCGCGCTCAAGTCTTCGATAAGTCCGTTCAGGTCGAGGCCGCTGGGCGAGACGCCAGAGGCCTTAATCCAATCGGGGGTTACGATGGCGTAGGCTTCCGTAACCCATTGCTGCCAGAACTCCCACACTGTCCTATAGAGCTTTCCCCATGAATCTAGAGCGGAACCGATGGAGCCGTAGCCTTCCCAATTTACACAGTGCCCTTCGTTCGTGGGCTTGTCATTCGGCAGGAACTTGAAGGTTGGGTCTATGCCCTGATTTATCTCATCCACCATCGACTGTGGAACGGTGAAGCCCGTGTAGATTCCGCCGAAGATATCGATGACGGCCTTCACCATTTCGATGTTCTGAACGTCAACACTGGCCGCGCCAAGAATAATCCCTTTGGCCTTGTACCAGTTGATTACGTCGAGGCAAACTGCCCCATTGTCCGTTGCTTCGGTCCCATCGTATCCTGTGATGGCGGAGTAGTCGGAAATCGCTTCCGCGTCCGTGACGAGAAGTGGACTTCCCGCTCGCGCTACGGAGCGTTGGGTCATTCGCAGGTGGTACATCGCAGCTACCGTGCAAAGGCCGATCCTGTCATTGCCCAGCATCCCTAGAACGATGTCGCGCTCCCATGCCCGTACAGGGCGGGATTTGACCAGCCTCATGTTCATGTGGTTGGACATCGAAGCCATTTTGAGGCTGCGGACGGCGGGTAGCTTTCCGAACTTCATTATTTAACCCTCAAGGTTTGACCGTTGTCCTGCATAATCGCGTTGAACTTTTTGATGAAGTCGTTCTTGTTCTTGGCTGGAGCCACCGAGCCGATAGCCGCTTTCATCGCCGCTGGAACTGGCGCAGGCTGGAGCTTGTTGCGGATGCTGTTCAGCGTGGAGATGAGCAACGCCAAGCCGAGCTTTGCCGCCGAGAGGATTGCCGAGGGGATGCTGATGGGCAGCGCGGCGAGAGCTTGTGTGAGTCCACCGGAGAGCGCGTCGAGCGTGGCGATTACCTTGTCGAGCCGGGTTACTTGCGGGTCTGTGGAGTGCCGGTAGAGGTTGATCGCGTTCTGCACAGCGGCCCACAGGTTGTCTACCGTGGTGGCAATGGCCGTGAACGGGCCGTCCACGATAGCCGCAATGCCGTCGAACGCTGCGAGTCCTACCGGCACCCACGTAACCAGGTTGTCGAGAGCGCTGCACCCTTCGAGTGATACTGACGCACCAGCGAGAGCGAGTCCTGCCGCACCGCCTACCAGATGGCCTCCAAATTCTCTGCGTGATATTCTCATAAAGCTCCTTTGCGTGAAGTATGTACTTCTACTTGGCCCGGTTCAACAGCAAACTTTCTCACACTCGTTCTCCGCTCGGTGTGCCCCGGTTACTGCGCTAATCCTGAACATACGTGAGTTAGACCTTGTGGTTGTCCACATTTCCAGCATGTATTCACTTGGCACCTCCTTTCAGCCACTTCGCATATAGCGCCCCCAACCTCCACAGCAGCATCGCCCAGCCGGTCAAGGTTCTCACTTTGCCTCCAATTCGTGATTCACTACGATTAGCGCCGAACGCCGGCCGCCTTTTTCTACGCTGTAATTCGCGTTTGCGTGAGTCCTCTGCTGTAGTTGGAAGTCAATCGGCAATCCTGTAAGGTGTCGCCCATAATCTGAGAATACGATGCAGAGTGCTCGCCACTTCGCGTTACCGTGAGGGTTCGCTGGGTCGCCTAACTGCATCGCTTTCCACGCCTCATCATCCAGCATCAGCCGCACGTCCACATCGCGCCAGTGCGTCGTTTTCTCTGTGGTGAGCGAGGAGCCAACGTGGTACGCAACCTCTCCGCCGAACGCATCGCGCAGACGCTCGCCGAACTCGTTCAGCAGCATCCCTTGTGGCTGGCCGATGCTCATTGCGGCACCTCAGGCTGTGGCTTGGGCACGCAATGCGGGTATCCACCTAGACCTACTGCTCGCACATCGCGCCAAGTGCCGCCAATCCTTTTGCACCCCGCTTCATCAGGCGCTAATCCGGGCGTGAATACTGAACCTTGTGGCGCGGACTGTGGCTTGGGAGCGGCGGCGGGCCGACATCCGTTGAGGCAATAAAATTCCGTGAGGCCCATATCGTCTTTACAGCCTTCGCACCTGAACAAGTGCGGCTTGCTTACCTTGGCGGCTTCCTTTTCAGGGCATACGCCTGTAACTTTTTTGTTTACTAAATCCACATGGAGATTCTGATATATCCATCCTTCCTTTAAGAACTGCACTTCAAAGGGGGTCTCGTGAGGGCGCGCCTTGCTCCCCTTGCTTGGCTTCGGGGCGGGGGCGGATGGCCACACTTGCTGGACCCATCCCGATGAATCTCCCTCTAATACACCCATGCCACTTTTGCCCAAAGAGCGTAACTGTTTGATAATGGCATCTGAAAGAAGTGTAATACTCTCATCGGAAAGTGGGACATTGCATGTCACAACCCCACCGCTTGCCATACATACGGCTTGCTTTCCAGCTAGGGGATAGTCCTTCATCACTGGCGGCTTCGCTGCGTCGATCTTGGCTTGCTCGGCGCGGCCCGCCCTGCGCTCCATCGGCACTCGTATGATTCCCATCGCACTAGAAAGCAGTAGCAGCCCAAACAACCATCTAATTTTCTCCCTGTCGCTCATGATTGGCCCTTTCGTTCTCGCATAGATACGGCAATCTTAGCTACGCTGTCTAGAAAAGAGGCACACTGCTTTTTGGGCAGTTTTGCAAGCTCTTCGGCGGAAATGGTTATCGTAAGTTGCGCGTCCATCCCCTGAATTTCAGGCAGAATCTTCAAGAGATTGCGAATCTTTTCAGCGTTTACCTTGTGCTCGTTCATTCGGACTTCCTTTCCGGCTGGCTCGCGGCACGTGCCGACTTCATAAAAACAATCCAGTGCGTCTTTGCCAGTTTGCCGCATCGCTGACCGAATAGCGGACGCTCCGGCGTGAGCGCGAGAATCTGTGACACGGGGATATCCTGCTCATTCCACTTGAACACAAGCACACCATTGGGACGCAAGACGCGGAAGCACTCGCTAAATCCCTTGCGCAACATCTCGCGCCAATCTCCTTCTAGTCGCCCATACTTCCTTGCCTGCCAGCCGTTCTTGCCTGCTCGCGTAGTGAGATGCGGCGGGTCGAAAACCACCAGCCAGAAAGTCTCATCTGCGAACTGCATCGCCGCGAAATCGCCCATTACATCCGGCTTTACCACCAGCGAACGATGGCCGTGCTTGCTTGTGCGGTCCTTTAGCAAAAACGAGGCCTCGCGGTTGTCCATGAACACCACACGCTCATCCTCACGGTCAAACCAAAACATCCGTGAGCCACATGCCGCATCCAGAACTGGCTTCACTCGCTCCCTCCACCGTCCCGCACGGGGCCGCGCTCGGCCTTGCTGATGGCTGTATGACAATCGGCAATCAATTCTTGCCACTGGACATAGCTGAACGGCCTGCTGTCAGCCATGCGCTTAACTAGCGCCAGCAACTCATTCCGCTGGGAACGAAGGCGGTCACGCTCGTCCAGCAGGTCGTCATACTCCGGGCGCAAATCTCGAATATATTCCTCTGAGAATCCGGCTTCGCGTAATTCCTGTACCGCATCGCGTTCTTCTTGTGTGCTCATTTCGTCTCCTTCGCTGCGCCGCTGACTGGGGAGTCGGCCAGCGCACGCTCTAGCTCCTTGATTCGTTGCTGGTATCCGCAATCCATGTGCTGAACTACTTTCTGCTCGCTGTCGCCCATCCAACCGCTCTCGCAGCGAGGAATCTCTTTCTCGCAAATGCTGCAAATCAACGGTGAGCCATCGTCGCGGGTCCACGGCTCCCACTTTTCCTTTTCTATCTGCGCTCGCGCCGCACGCTCGGCCTCTCGGCGGATGGCGATGGCAAATCTTCCGATAACCCGCAATGTCTCGTCATAATCATCCAAGTCACGAAGCACAACCCAAAGGTTTTCTGCTTCGCCCAATACGTCCTCGCTTGTTGGCTCCGCTTGGATCACTGGCGGCGCGGCGGGCGACTTGCCATGAACCCTACACCAGTAAAGCGGATTGCTCATATGACAGGTGCAGCGTTTCTCGCGGTCTAAATGTATGGTCAATTCTTCTGGCGATGCCGCTGTCTCCTTCTCCGCTTCTCCGGTGAGCAGGCGATTGATCGCGTCTGCTAGTTTTGGCCAGCGGAATTCCATCCATGCTGGAGCCAGTCCGCAGGTCACATCGGCCAAATGCCTGAGTGCTTGCCCGGTAAGCTGTGGGCGCGCCGATAGCTGTGACCGCTCGGCTGGCGTGGAGTGGTGCGGCTCTTTATGACCTTCAGACATTCCGCATATACCGATTCCGGGAGTGAACACTACGCACTCGGGCACCTTCTCCGCTTCTCCGGTGAGCAGGGCCAGCAACCCTTCCAGCACCTCACGGGCGCTCACATTGCGCTCTCCCTTAACATGCTCAATGGCTAATTCCAAGCTGTCCCTGATCGCCGATAGCTGTGACCGCTCGGCGCCCTCAACATCCAATTGATGCGAAAGTTGCTCAATCGCGTTCTTCTGGCAATCATGACATTCGCAATCCAGCTTATCCGAGTCATGCTCCCACGCTGGCCGCTCGGCGCGTTCTCGTTCAGCTTGATACGCTCGCTTCTCCCAAGCGTTGTGTAGCGTGCGCTCAGTTTGTAGCGCGATAGCAAGTTCTTTTGGCGATGGCGAGTTGCCAACGAAAGTCCCACACACCTGACAATGCATACCCCGCCACGACATTTCGTGCGTCGGGTCTTTTGGACACCTGCGCTCCTCACCAGAAACCAGCAAGTCTACTTCTCGCCAAAACGTATCGTCCGCTGGCCGCTCGGCTGGCTTCTCGGCGAGGGCGGCGGCCTGTTCAAGCGCAATACTCACCAGCGCTTCGCATTCTCGCTGTCGTGGGTCGTCAACCTGAAAGAACCATTTCGCTATAGATTCCGCATCTACGCGGTTGCCATTAACTGCTTGCCACTTCACGCTCAGTTCTCCGCTCATCGTTTCACCTCACCCTTTCCGCGCCGCCCCGCAGCGTATACAGAATCCGCCTTCAAACTTGTGTTCTGGCCAGCGCAGATATTTACCGACTAGCTCTGCGCCTTCCGTTACTTGGGATTCGTACAAGTAAACTACCCAGCACACTGTCACCCTTTCCGCGTCCTCGTCCCTGCGCGACGGCCCCTCAGGATGTACTAGCGTCGGCAGTTGCCTCGATTTTCTGTCGAGTACCATCTCCGCTCGCTGGAGTGACCCGATGCGACTCACTCCCCTCTGAATGGCGCTCCCCGTCCTGTTCATGCCCTAATTCCTGTAAAACCTCTCCGGCGAGAGAAACCTCTGCTCGATAACTTTCATGTATGTGTATAGCGAACTTTGATTCGGATTCCACATTTGCAAATGCCAAGACCACCATTGGGAATTTTTCCATTGGGGCCAGCCTAACTGCTCAAGTAGTGCTCCGTTTCCCATATTCGTTCGGTGGGGCATACTCAGGTTATCCGCACAGCGTATTTCGATGTCAGTGAAAAAGTGGTCAGGGCACGCTGCCGGGAATCCCGGAGGTGCAATGAAAAGAACCGTGCAGATGTTTTCCCTATACTGCTTGGGAAGATTCACGGACGGAACCACGACCAGATGATGGCCGAAACGACTCTTTTGAAAATGAGTTTGAGGCCAACGAGTCCTCAGTTGCGCTATACCACTTTCGATGTGTGGATTATTCATTGTTTCTCCAATCGTTGCGAATATTCAAGATGCAGAGTTTATGAGCGTAGGTACCCGGCGATAAAAAGACTCGCGCACCCGACTTTTTGCAATAGACGCATCGCCGCACCCGCCTTCCTCTACCGCGCTGGGTCATGGCTGGCCTCCCCACTGCTCTGCGAATGCTTCCGCAAGTCCTGGTAGGGTCCGGCTGCGATTCTTCCAGCGGTCAGGGCTTGGAGCCTCGCGCCACACTCTGCCATGCCGTCCGCTCACGATGTTCGTTGGCTTCAAGTCAGGCAAACCTTTCTTCCAGATGCAGGTAGCCTTCGTCTCTCCATGCCCGAACATCCACGGCTGCAATATCTGGTCAGGCTTGCGATATAGCGTACTTAACACGCCGATGGGATTCTCCCCGGCCACTCTCGGTATCGGCCATTCCATCAATCGCTTGAACGCCGCCACGTCTCGGGCCTGTTCTTTCCGCTTCAAGTGAAACCATCTTGCTCCACTGACCGCCATATTCGTGCAGGGCCAGAAGAAAATCATCAGGTCCCACTTAACCCGCGAGCGCGACAGGAAGCTGAACAAGTCGCCAACGATATGATTGGGTCCGGGCCGCTCGCTGTCCAGCAGGTCAACGGAGATGGCATCATGCCCCCGCTCAATGAAGGCATCCCGCACAATCCCGCTGAACTCACATCCGATTATGACGTTCACGCCCCGCTCTCCTTTGCCGCTTTGCTCGGGCCGCCCGCTGCTCGTTCGCCGGTGCTCATGCAACCTCCAATTCCAAGGCGCGCCCGCATTTGTAAATCCCATCGCGTTCGCTGACGAAGCAATCCATACAGGTGCGCTTGTGTTCTTCCAGCCGCACGGCCCGGAACTCTGCGGCAACCTGCGAATCGCATTCCTCTATGTAGCCCGGATCTATCTCACCCTCACGGTCTACGTAGCGCATAACGATTCGCCGAACTTCCAGCGCCCTTTCCAAGTCTTCACTTGCCATCGTCGCTCTCCTCGCTCCCGCCCAGGGCTGCGGCTAGTCGTGGATATTCAAATCCATCGCAACCGCAAAATTCGTCGTCGCGTAATTCGCATAAGCACTCGTAGGGTTGTTCTTCTGCGTGTGCTTCCCGATCATGCCCGCATACGCAAAGTGCCCGCTTCTCGTCGTTCACTGGGATGCCTCCGCGCCCCGCCCAGCTGGCACTTCCACTTTTTCCAGCTTGTCGATCTCCGCATACATCGCATCGCGGATTAGCTTGCTGTAGCCGTGAAGTTCCGCAACCTTCTCGCGGTACTTGGCTTCGCGCACCGAAATGATGAGTGCAGTTCCATCGCTAAATGGAAGCGAGTAAAGGCTTTTCAGCGCCTTGAGTACCTTGCTCGTTTTCGGATTGGTAATGGTCAGCACTTCGCGGTGACACACGCGGCGCTGTGAGCTTTGGTATCCAGTCCATTCACCTTCGATTACGTATCGCATTCGCTTCCTCCTTTGTTCCACCCCGCCCCCGCCCGAAAACACTTCCTACTTAGCGCAAACCGGGCCGCCTACGTGCCTGAGCTTGTGCTATCGCCAAGTCTGATGCTTTTCTGCTATGTGTTCATTCCCGTCGTACTCGTCAATTTCGTAGTCCGTTCCATCCGGGATTTCCACGATTCGCAATTCCGCACAGCTTCCATTTGCGCTCGGTCCAAGCTCCTCCACGACTTGAACCAGGAGCGGGTTGTGGCGTTCAATCTCTCTTCCATTTGGCAAACTGTGTTTCGAGTGGCGCTCGTTGTAAGTTTTGAAAAGTCCATCCGGGTCACGGAATGCTTTGCCAATCACTTCGTCGGGATTCGGCACGTCGAAGGCTGAGAACATGCCGAGCCTGTCGTTCTTCGCCTCCAGTTCTTCGAGCGTGATTGGAAGAAGCACCTCGAAGTCGATTTTCGGCTCTCGCTGGAACACGAAGAAATAGCACTCGCGCCCGTTCAATTCAGCGAGGCGCTTCACCGCTCGCGGCGATAAGCTGAACCCTCCAAAGCAAGCATTGATTACAACTTTCATGTGCGATAGCTCCTGTTTTTGCATTTACCGGGTTACCCCTAAAAACTCTTCCCGCCCTGAACCCTGCTACAAGAATCCAAATGGGCGGTTCCCTAATCGTCTCCTACCGCCCGCTCCCTCATCTCATCCATCAACCACGCGATCGTCGCGCCGTCGTTCCGCTCCGGCTTCCGCGCTGTGAGCTTCTGCGCCGTCCACCACACTCGGAGCCTCCGCGTGAACAGTTCGGGGTAGTACTGCTCCAGCAGCTTGCACGCCTCCACCAATAAGCTCCGCAAGTTCATAAGGTCGTTCCTCGCGCACTTGCGTCGAGAACTCGATCTCGGGGAGGACCGTGTTGAGGATTTCCTCGACGAGGTCTTCGACCGGCGCGTGACGCCCTTGGCCCCTTTGCGCGTCATAGTGCCGCAGCGACTCCCGGATTCTCTCGCACTGCGCGCTCGACAATCGGATCTTGGACATTGACGTTCACCTCTTCCCTTCCATTCGGATTCTCCGCCGACTTCGCGGCGTTGTTCTGGCCCACCGACGCCTGGACGGCGCACCACAGGCCGCCAAAAGTCGCCGAGGGCGCTTCCATCAGCGGCTTGATTGTGTGGAGGCACTCCTCGACGAGCGCATCGCGGCAGACGAACTTCCACGCATCATGGACGTTGTTGACGAGGCCGAAGCGCTCATCTAGTCCTCGGCGCTCCATCTCACGCGCTTCTTCGCGCATCATCCCGAAGGCGTTCGACGCCGGCAGGTAGGCAATGGCCTGCTCGGCCTGCTCGCCGTTCCGTAGCTGACCGTTCGGGCCGAAGTTGAACACATCCCAGAACCAGCGGATGGCTCCGAACGAATTCACGAGATAGGTGTCGTAGTGTGCCTTGAACTGGATCTGCTTCCTCCACTTGACGGTCTTCGGGAACGAGGCTTCGAGGAGTTGAATCATCTGCCCGGCTTCAATTTCCGAGGCGAAGGATTCCATATATGTGTTGTAGAGGGTACGCTTCTGCATTCCGAAGCCCCATCCCAAGATAGTTCTTTTAGCCTTGGTATCGCGTACTCCACGATGGGCACGTTTAACACCGGCGAGAAACGCGCGAAGTTCGTCGTCAGGCATACTGAGCAGCTTACTGGCCGGAGCAAGCTTGAGGAACTGACTGGCAAGGAAGCTATGAACATCGAGCCGCACCACACGCATGTAATCCTCATCCTGCGCGAGGTGCGCGAGCGTGAGCGCGTGGAATGATTTGTGGTCGAAGCTGACGATTTTATAGCCATTGGGTGCCTCTATGATGCGCTGGAACTTATCTGCTAGGCCCGTCGTGCGCCCTTCCTTCTCATGTTCTGGGGCGTTCTGGACGTTCGGGTCGCGGCTGGATAGTTGGAGCGTAGCCGGCGCGAACGTGAACGTCGTATGCACCCGGCCGTCGCGCTCACTCGGCGCCCATCCATCGACGAAGGTCGATTTCATCAACCGCACTTCGCGGTGCCAGATGACCTTCCGGTAGAGCGGGTCGTGAGTCTTCTTCGCGAGGCGCTCCAGCTCCTTCGCCTCGGAGGTCTCGCGGCCCTTCTTGATGTTCATCGGCACAGGATGGCCGCGGTGCTTCATGTACCGGATAAGTTGCTGCGATGAGGTCTTGAAGGGTTCGAGACGGCACCAGCGCTCAACGAACGTCCCATCAGGAGTTGCCTCGAGAAACGAATCGGTCTTCTCAACCTTCGCCACGAGGAACTCGCGCTTTACTAAGCCCGTCGTGTCCTTTGGCACCTTCTTGTAGCCCTGCTTCGGATGAACGTTCTTAATCTCATCTGGCACGAGCGCTTGCATCTCGGCGTCCACCTCTGCCGCGGCGACGTCCAATTCGAGGCCGAAGGCGCGCCGACGCTCATCGTTGATTGGAATCCCCCGTTCGCTCATCCGGTCTAGGATGGGCCTCACCGAGTAGACGAGTCTCTCGTAGCCGTCCCAGAGGCCGCGCTTCTTGAGCTGCTCGGGTAGACGCTCCAATATGCGATGAGGAGCATCCACGTCAGCGCAGCCGTAGAGGGCCAGATCGACTCCGTAAAGGTGCTTCCAGGGCGAATCCATTCCGTAAAAGCTCGCCACGAACTGTAGATTGGCAGGCAAATCAGGCTGCATGTGATGCCACATTTCGTAAAGGTCGTGAGGAGGCGGGCCACCTAGCGCAAAGCCATTCGCACGTAAACGTGCATCGTCAAATAGATGATTGTAAAAACCAGCCTTACGGTGTTCCAGAGCCATGATTCGGCGTGCCACTTCGAGAAACTCTGGTTGAGCCGGGAACGCAATCCCCTCACCAATACCCAGAGAGAATTGAATCTGTTGGATGTCATAGCTCCGCTCCTCGTCACGTTCATCTTCGCTCATCTCAGCCGAATTGGGCGTTTCGATATCGTAGGTGAGCCATCGGCCCTGCTCGCTCCGGCAGCGCTGCTCGAAGGCGAGAGCATCGTCGAGCGAAGGATGGGTCTGGTAGGTCGTCGCAATAGGCGTAGCTGGACCGTTCTTCGCCACCTGGACCGCTCGCATCAGGTCATGCACCAGGACGCCGAAGTAAGTGGGCTTCCCTTGGCGCAGGAACGAAGGATGGAACGTCGAGACGACGGGGACACCCTCTGCCTCTTTGAGCGCGCATGGGATGGCGTAGCCGCGGATGAACGAGACACCCTCTTTCGTCCCGCTGAATCCGGTCAGCTCCCGCGCCGCAGTGCCACCGAGTGCCAAGATTGCGCGAGGCTTGAACACTCGGAGCGTCTCCGATAGATACTGATGACAGTTCTGAATCGCGTCGAACTCGTAGTGAGCGCCGACGAGATGGTCATGTGGAGGCTGGCAGCGGACGACGTTCGTGATGTGGAACTGGTCGCGCGAGAGGCCGCAGCGCTTTAGGGCGCGCTCGAACAATGAGCCCGATTGGGCGTAGGGCCGGAAGGGAAGGCCATCTTGACGCTCATTATGTCCAGCCGCTTCACCCACGACGAGAACGCCCGATGTTCCATGGCCCTCGTTACGGCAGAATCCTTTAGCGTCGCCGTAGAGCGAGCACGAAGAGCAGGAGTCGGGTTTGGGGAGGATGGGCATCAGCGCTTCCGTTTCCGCAACGTGGGAATCTTGCGGCGAATCTGATTGAGCGTGTGTGGAATACCTGTGAAGTTCGGGCAGCCTAGCAACCTGTTCAGAGTCTGAAGTTCGTCGCGGATATCCATCAGGACCGCTACTGGAACGTGGCTCCACGATAATCCGTTCTGCGCGTTCTTCGGCAAGTCCCAATCTGCATTCTTGTGCCGCGCCATCAGAGCCACCTCTTCACTTTCTCATCCACATTACACCGCCGCGCGAGCAGCTCAGCGTTCCCAATGAGCCTCAATCCCGCCGCAGTGCGTGCTCTCGAGATGGCGACGTAGATCATGCTCGGCTTTCCGACGAAATTATGCCGTAGGTCCACCTGGATATTGTCCAAGCTCAGGCCTTGAGACTTGTGAACGGTCGTTGCATAGGCCAAGCGCACCGGCAGGTAACGGATGGTGCCCCTCACCCAAATCCGCTTCTCGGCGTCCCAGTAGGAGCCATCAGGCAGGCGCGTGTGATTCTTCTTCGCCTCCTGGCAATCCTCATCCGAGAACTCTTCAGGTGAGTGTTTCTGCCCGTTCTCGCGCTCTATCGCTCGGATAGTCTCGACGGCTCCGGTGCGGACGAGCTTCACGGTGACGCTCACTGGCCCCATCGTTTCAATATGTCCACAATCACCATTCGTCCAGCGCAGCAATGGCTCCTTCGTAACTGGGTCTCTCGACGTGTCGTTCGCGAGAATCATTACGAGAGCGCCCTCTTTCATCTCCAGCGTATCGGGGATATTCTTGACCCATTCGGAGCGCTGCTTTCCCCAGCGCTCAGTTCGGTAGCGCATCGCTGCAGACTTGAGCTTGATGAAGTGGATGTTGTTGTACCGAGCAACTTCATCGTTCGTTCCCACGATCGTCGTTCCATCGAACGCCGGATTCGCTGCTCGATCGAATTGAACACCAGCTTGGCTAAGCAGTGGCCCACCCCCGCGCCCATCCCCGCAGCGAATGCGATTAATAGCATCGATGAAAGTGGCATCCGATTGCCTCCAGATCTTCGTGAGCTTGGTCGTCGCGGCGTCGAACTTGGGCCAGCACTCAGCCTCGAAGCACCAACTCTGATTAATCGGGGGAAGCTGGCAGAGGTCGCCCACGAGCGTTATCCCTAAAGGTTCCTTCACGTCGGCGTAGACATTCGCTTCCTTCGCTGCTAGATAGATGAAGTCGAGCATCTCCCGGCCGCCGAGCATCGACATCTCATCTATGACGAGACGATGAGTGCGGAGCGCGACCCGGTGCAGGATGCGCTGGAGCTTCCCGCTCGCATAGTCGTCTTCGATTGAGTCAGGCTGGAGCCCGAGCGCGCTATGCAGAGTGACGGCGCCGAGATTTACTGCACTAATTCCTGTAGTCGCAGTTAGCAATCCCCATGAAGAATCATCTTCAATAGCTTTACGAACTCCAAACGTTTTTCCAGTTCCAGCTACTCCGGTTATGAAAGAACAAGGAGGCTCGCATTCAGCGTCAGGACGAATCTCTACCTCTTCATCCAGAAGATTATCCGAATTTAGATCAATCTGCTCCATCACCCCACCGTTTTCCTTTGTTCACCATACAAATAGTTGCGCGACTAACATTGAACTCTAAAGCTAATTTGCACTGAGATTCCCCTTCTAAAATCCTTGCTCTAATTTCATCCACGGACTTTTGCGTCAGCTTGTAGCTTCGATTCGGCGTTGTCGGATCATAAGCTGTCGCCCACTCTTCTTGCACTGATTTCTGTTTATGAGGACAGTAGCCATAGATTCCGATTGCTTGATTGCAATTGTGGCACAGCACGCGGAATCCTTCTGGAAAGTTGTTCCTTACAATCCAGCGCCACCATCCTGATCCTGCAATCTTTTTTCGCTGCTGGCTCCCGCCTCCATTGATATGATCCAGCGATAAGAACTCTACGAAGGTTTGTCCACAACACGCACACTTTGGTGGGTCGCCTCCGTAGTGCTTCAGTACTTGAAGTCGGAGATAGCGATTGCGTATGTTGTTCCGTTTTCGTTTGCAAAATACACATTGCGTTTCTCTCTTTATTCCTTTTCGTTCCCAACAGAATTGCTCTGACCTTCGTGGTAGGTGACAATACGTACATATCTTCATGTTCACAGTCTGCTACTGTTTGATAGCGGCTGTCAACTTTATTCGCTCCATCTCCATCACCGTCTTCACCTGAATCTCGCGTCCACTTGGTAGAACGTAGGTCCTCGTCCAGAACCTATCTCCATTCATCTCACTGCGCCCCTCGCTCACCAGACACGTTCGTAGCGGCAGGATTCTCATCACGCTCTCTACGCTCTCTGGACCAGCCCCCGAAGGCTCCAACGGAGGGGAATCCGTAGGGGTCGGAGCCTTCTTGGGTAAGGGACTGGACTTGCTGGGACGCTCTCGGGGCTTACGCGCATTCCCGCTCTCTGAGAACTTGGCTCTTTTGGAGCTGCGCTTGGGCCTTCGTGGGCGTCCCATCTCGGTTAGGCCTCCGGTGGCAGAGGCTTATAGGCCACGATCTCCGCACGAGCGTTCAGCAGAGAGCCACAATTGGGACACTCGACCTGTGCGCGATGATGCCCTCCGCCGTTCTGCGGGAACCGCTTCTCGCCGCGGAGCACAATTCCGCCCTTCTTCCCGCGCGATTTATTCGCGTCGTTCTCAGCCTTACAGTCCTGACAGTAGGCGGTCCATTGGGTCTGGACCGTGACTTCGGGCTCGCCGGCGAGCTTGTCGGCGAACTTGCGCGTGGTCTCGAGAATGGAGACGCGGCCGCCGACTGGATCTCCGAGAGCCTTGAGCACCCCGGCCATCCTCGACGTCCCTGTGTTCTGCATGACCATCGTAGAGACGTTGTCGAACAGAATGCGGTTCTCGAACTCTCCTGTCGTGACCTTGGCGTTCACATCGGCCATGTAGAACAGTTTGCCGTCCTTTGCCTTCCCTTGGCTGACGCCGCGCTTCCCCAAGCTGAGCTTGACGCGGTAGTCGCCGTCTGTTGGGGGCGGTGGGCCTGCGAATGCATCCGCATCACCCTGCACGTCCACGAGTTCATCGGCAAGCTGGAGGTCATTTAAGTCCACCTGCTTTGCCTTCTCCTTCAGATCGATATCACTCATTGCTGTCCTCCACTTGCATCTGTCCCGCTCGCCGCTACTCCACTGGCGAGCTTGGATTTCTTCGTATAGACCCGCTTGGGCTTCGCGCTCCCGTTGGCCTTCGCGCCGATTCCGCGCTCCGCGATAATCTCTCCGGCGAGCTGGTGAGTGACGCGGACGACGTCGGGTGAGGCTTCGCGGTAGAACGAGAGCACGCGGTCAATTCCGCTTCGTTTTGCTGCCACTTGAATCCTCCTTAAAATAACTCTGTGTTTACTGGTTGTGCTACTCCATTGAATCGCGGGTATTCGACAATGTTAAGCGTGCCATCCACCCACGCATGGAAATCGTTTCCCTTCAGCTTCAGTGTCTCGCCACAGCCAGAGCAATAGAAGTTTGCATAAGAGCCACCAAATCCATTCCGAATCATGGGCACCGTACAGTAGGAGCAGTCAGGTGTCGGCCCTTCGCCATCTTTGTGAAACGCTCGACGATAAGGTTCATGTCCTGAACGGCAGTAATAGTCGAGCAGCATATGAACCCGCGCTCGTGTGTAGTTCTCTCCGTGAACACCTGAAGAATCTCCTCCATACCAAACAGATGTTACGTCGGATTGGCTTAATAGAACGAGCATCGTTCCGCACAGCTCGAGTGCAGGTCCGCGCTCATATCCTTCGCCGTAGTAGCGGCAGAACAGCTTGACTCGGACCATGTTGGGCAAATTCACCGAAGGGCCGTCCCAGATATCTCCTTCATTTGTGGGCACAAGGAACGCTTGCGCCTGCTTTTTGTCTTTATCTACATAGCTGTCCGTCCAAAAGATGCTCCGGCCAACGCGCTCCATCAAGAGATACTGAATCTCTCGGAGCCGTTTTGGATTCGGGGTTACTGCCATCGTGAACATCATTTCTGCGTCTACGCCCATTGCACCCTCCAGTGCTCTTACTTCACCGCTACAGATTCCTTCGCCTGCGGCCTCTTCTCGCTCATCCACTTCGACAAATCCGTCGCTGCCTGAGCCTGCAAATCCTCTACGGTTTCCAAGTACCTGTCGAGTCCCCACTCGCTCGTCGGCTCGTAGTAACCGCCGGGGAACTTCTCGAGCAGCTTGGGGAGCATCTCAGGCGCGACGCGGGGCTTCGCCGGGAAGATGAGCCCACTCACGGGGTCCGGGTGGCGCATGAACCACACCCTGCGCTTCACCACCTGCATCGTCCGTTGCTTCGCTCCGAGCTTGATCTGGTCCGCGCTCAGCTTATGCGTGGGGTCGGGCTCATCCACGAAGAAATCATCCGCGTGCAAAAGGTCGCCGACCCAGCTTCCCACCTGCGACGTCACAGCCTTCCCAATGACAGCCGGGCCGACGATTGTTTTCTTCGTGTCCTCCTCCTCGCCCTTCGTCTCGAGCGCCGATGTATATACGTAGGCGACGGGAAGAGAGCGATAGTTGGTGATGATGTCGTAGACCGCGCGCTGAGCGTCATTGTAATTGCCGCGGGAAGCGAAGGAGTATTTCTCGTCCTGAGTGAGTTCCTTGCCATCGACGCCCGCGACGGTGACGGTTTCCTTGAACTGAGCCTGTGGGTCGTCGCCTGCCACCTTGAGCTGACGGTTCAGCGCATCGCGCATGATGATATTAGCGATCGACGTGAGGCCTTCGATGGCGAGCGCGCCCACTTCGTCCCAGGTCTTCGATGACGGAGCGCGGAGTAGCAGGCCGAGCTGACCGTTCTTATTGGTGACTTCGGGCCAGAAGCCTTGGCTGAGCTTCCGCAGGACCGAGCGTGGATTCTCGAGGGCGCTGATTCCCCATGGCTCAATCAGGCCGGCTTTGATTGCGCCGTCGAGAGGCTTCCACCCGCCGCCATCACACGACGCAAGCCGGAGTTTCTTACCAGTGCGCGCGAACACAAACTTCGCTAGGCGCAATATCTCCGCAGTCTTGCCGGCGCCGCTACTTCCATATTCGCAGATTAGTTCGGCCATCAGATCGCCCCCTCCAGAGCGCTTACTTCTCTTGACTCGTCGTCGCCTCAACCGGAGCCTCGGGCTCTTGCGGCTTCTCGGGTTCCTTCTCCCACTCGTAGCGCTTACACTTCGGGCACGCTAGCGGCTTATCAGCGCGTGGAACCCAGCGGTGCTTGCAGAATCGACATTTGACTCGGTTGCTCATTCTCCACCTATTATAATTATATTTACTGGGAATGTCAAGCGATTTTACGCGCCTGCTTGTGCCGATACAACATTTCTTTCGTGGAACGGCGCTGCGAGTACGCGAGAGCAGCAATCGCCGCGCTCATCCCT
>Ga0247675_1000004_pt1 | contig 66445 bp, 95 predicted proteins | sample CNK16_metaG_FD_189930 | JGI IMG/M metagenome (GOLD analysis project Ga0247675, IMG submission 189930) | Soil microbial communities from Purdue University Martell Research Forest, Indiana, United States - CNK16 | ecosystem: Environmental > Terrestrial > Soil > Temperate forest > Bulk soil... | reverse complement strand
CGAGGAAAGGTAAAAGATGAAAGCACGCAAGACAACAGAGAGACCGCCAACAATACGGAAGATGTGGCAAGTGTTGATGGAGGTGGCCAAAAAAGCGAACGATCAAGCGAACGAGATATATGTCCTGCAGAACAATCTGCCGGGGAATCGAGATCGAGTGGTCAGCAACCAGATGACAGCGGCTACGGAAAGCGAGCCGAAGACGTCGTCGATGCAGACCGTGGAGAGGCGAGTATGCCATGTGAACGGCCATCAGATCTGCCAAATCGACAGACAAGTGCCGAACACGGAGCTCGCGGATCCATCGAAAGCGTTTCACCGCACGACGATCACGAAGCAGGAACTGATCTGCCTGCACTGCGGCATGACGCTTGAAGAAATTCGCACGGCGAAGTAGACTCCCCTGCAGGTGTGCTGGATGTGAAAGTCCGGAGGCTGTTAACCTGGGAGGGAAGGCAGCCTCTGGCGCATTGCGGAAAAGCTGTACCGCGAAAATCAGCCGAGACAAGTAGCGCGGCAAATACAAGAGGACAATATGGCTGATGTGATCGCGAAATTCCGCGTTGATTCAGTAGAGAACTTTTTCCATCCACCAAAGGCGCACAGCGTGAAGCTCTCGGCTGTGTACCCATCGAAAGATGATGCGGCGAACATGGAAGAGAATAAGCGTTTTTCAGAAGCGACACCGAGTGGACAGATCACCATGTACATCTCGAATCCGGCAGTCTACGGTACGTTCGTTCCCGGTGATGAGTTCTACGTGGAGTTCACGAAAAAGTTGAAGGTTTAACCCATACAACCGCGAAAGGCAACACGGCGGCAGCGACGATGCAGATGAAGCACAGGGATGGCGCGAAGGGTAAGCCGTGTAGACGGCGCGAGACCGGAGCCGAAAACTCCAATCCATCTCCGAGAGCAGATGCGTAGTACGTCGGGCTCGTCGCCGTGTTGCCACTTTTAGTGATAACCTCTCTCCGTGGCCACCGCAGTTCAAGACCCAGCTCGCACGCTGAAAATCTCCGACTTCTACAGACCTTGGCCGAAGCAGGAACTCTTTCACTGTCTTCCGGCGAAGCATCGTCTGCAGGTTGGAGGATTCGGGTCTGCGAAATCACGCGCACTGTTGATGGAAGCAATCGCGTGCCTCACCGACTGCCCCGGCGCCAACGGTATCATCCTCCGCAAGACCATTCCTGATCTGAAGCGCACCGTCATCGACAAGTTTGAAGTGGACGTCCCCAAAGCCTTCTACGAAAAGGGATCGCAAGAGAAGGGCACGTTCAACAAGAGCGATCACATCGTGTACTTCCCGCCAGTCTGGTGCGACGACTACGATCCTGAAAGCGGAGAAATAATCTACGAAGACGAAACGAAGAAGAAGCCGAAGCGCGTGATGCGCCAGAGCAAGCTTTACTTCGCGGCCTGCGAACGCATCGAGGATGTCGGCAAATATCTATCGACGGAGTTTCTCTTCATCGGCTTCGAGGAGCTCGGCGAGTTTCCGTACCTGATCTACGACGCGATGGAAGGACGCAACCGCTGCACGATACCAGGCGCGCGGCCCTGCATGGCATCAGCGACGAACCCCATGGGCGTGGGCTGGGGCTGGATCAAGAAGTTGTGGATCGAGAAGAAGCCAGTGCATGGAATGGATCCGGAGAAATATAATCCGGACGACTATCAGTACGTGCACTCGACCGTTGACGACAATCCCATCCTGATCAAGGACAAGAAGTACGTCGAATCACTCGAGAAATCTCCGCTGCGCGAGAAGATCCGCTGGGGCAACGTCGAGACCGTCAGCGGCCAGTACTTCGATAACTGGGAAGAGAATGCGCGCGTGCTGCCGGCGTCGAAGTTCATCTTCGAGCGGTGGCAGCCTGTGTGGGTCGGCTGGGACTATGGCTTCGGCCACTTCGCGGTGATCACGTTCTGGACGAAGGCGATCCTGAAGCCACGCTTTGAAAGCGAGAAGCCGCGCATCGTGAATGTGACACTCGCGGAACTCGTGCTGCACGAGAATACGCCAAAGCAGCAGACGGAAGCTTTGATCGCCATGATCCCGCGAGTGAAGAACGAAGACGACGGAACTGAAGGCTACGCGTGGGACATCGATTCAGTCCACCTGTCGTGGGAACGATTCAATCGCACGGTAGAGAACAGGACTGTGGCTGACGAGATCGGAGACTACCTCTCGGCCGCTGGATTGCCCCGTCCTACTCGCAGCAACAATGATCGCGTGGCTGGGTGGACGACGATGTACGAAATGATCGACAGCGACGAGTGGTTCATGATCGAGGGCGCCTGCCAGACAGTTGCAGAATCTGTTCCGCTGCTGGTTCGCGGCGATGGCATCACTGTTTCGGCGGAAGATGTCGTGAAGCCGAAGGGCGTGAGTTTAACGGATGACTGCGGCGACTCCCTGCGGTATGCTGTTGCTGGATTTCTTTTGGAAGCCAACGAGAAACCACGTAACCAACTTCTTCGGGAAAAACTCGCTGGCATCAAAGACCCAATGCAACGCCACATAGCTGCATTCCGTGAATGGAACAAAGAACAAGCCGAAAATCGAAAACCACAAGGCCCCGGTAAAATCATTCCGTCATGGCAAAGGCGAATAAGGCCGTAAAAGATGACCTTCCAAGTAGGACACCAGCTTAGAAAAGTCCACGGACATACTTCCGGCAGTGGGAAGAACGCGAGAGTAAGCAGGACGTACCAATCTTGGCACTGCATGAAATTGCGTTGCCTTCGTTCCTACCACAAACACTTCAAGGACTACGGTGGACGCGGAATAAAAATTTGTCGAAGATGGATGAGCTTTGCCAATTTCCTCGCCGACATGGGAGTGCGCCCAGCAGGAAAAACGCTCGACCGTTGGCCCAACAGAAACGGCAACTACACGCCACGAAATTGCCGATGGGCAACTCCTAAGCAGCAAGCCGAAGGCCGACGACCATTGCCGCCATTTTCACGCGAGCATCGTCAGCACATAAGCGAAGCAGCAAAACGTCGAGAGCAACGAAGGAAGAAAATATGAGCTTCTTCGCAAATCTTTTCCGTAATCGTAGGGCCGAAGCGGCCGAGGCGAATGCCGAACGCATCGTGGCGCTGTGGAAAGAGCAGGTCTGCCGGCAGATCGAGATGGAAGCTCGATTGGTTGAAGCGCATCGTGTCCACGTCGCCGCGATCGAAGCGCTGAACCTCCAACTTCAGTATGAGTCCATGCGAGAGCGCACCGAATTGAAAAAGGCTCACGCCGACGAGCTGAAACGTGTTATAGAAGAGAAACAGAAATTGTGGGACGAGCTCACGAAAGTGAGATACGTCGAGACCCCAGCACTCCGGCAAGTGCAGGTGAACACAACGGAAGACAGCGCACCGCCGCCATCGCCGAAGTTAGAGACTCCAGTCGGCACTCCCTGGCAGCGAGTACAGCGATTCTACGCAGAGCAACAGGAAGCGGCAGCACGAACCCGTTTCACGAAGCCTGCGGAGGCTCCTGTAAAGGGAGAGACAAATGGCAATGATGGCGAAGGACGGGACTCGGCACCACTCGGCAAGCCGAGCTCGAATGCATGATGAGTTGTCCACGAGCAAAGGATCCGCGACAGTAACACCGATGCGGACGCCCGGAGCTGGCGAGAAAGATGGAGGTCAGGGCCCGAAACACCCGCAACCTTCAACGACTTCGATCACCGATCACGTCAACGAACACGGTCCAGCGCACGCGGTCCATCACGAGTTCGACAAAGGCTCGAATCTTCACCACGTAAGTTCCTTCCACGGCGACGCAAAACCCGGAGAGAACGACCACCCGGGCGCGCACCACTCGCAGCACAAAACTCACGCCGCCGCTCACCAGCACATGGGCAAATCCATGGGCCTCGATCACGAAGCCGAAGATCGTCCCGAAGAAGAGGGCGACGAGACTCCGGATTCGACAGAGGATCAGGAAACCGGAAAGCACGCAATCCCCGGCCTCGCGTAAACCGCAATGCCGTGGACCTACAAAATCGAAGCATGCCCTTCGTGCGGGAAGAAACGGAGAATCCAAACCTGCAGGAGTAGACGACTCTGCAAGGATTGCAGTAATGCGATAAATTCGCGCAGAGGTGCTGCCAGCAACCTGTTCAAGCACGGTGGAACAGGACGCACTGAGTTTGTTATTTGGTGCTCGATGCGTCAACGCTGTATGAATCCAAAGCATCCGGCCTACGCTGACTACGGTGGACGCGGGATCAGGATTTGTGAACGGTGGAACAAGTTCAAGAATTTCCTGAAAGACATGGGGCCGCGCCCCAAAGGCAAATCGCTGGACCGTCGAAATAATGACGGCGATTACACTCCGCGAAATTGCCGGTGGGCCACGCGATTCCAGCAAGCGAGAAATAGAAGGCCACGCCAGAAGTTAACATTGGAACGGTGGCTGGGGATGGTGGCCCATTCCATGGACACCTAAGCAGTTCAGATTTCTGATGTCTTCAGGATCTCCGCTCACTGAAGCTCAGAAGGAGAAAGACAAGGCCGAGGCGCACGCGGATCCCTCGATGGTTCATCGTAAAAAGGGATCGCGAATGGCCGAGGCCTTCAGGAAGGCACGCCGGGGATGAGTGAGCTCTACGAATTCAACGCGAACGGAAGCTGGATCTCTCCGCAGATGGGGCGTTACGTTCGCGAGCATGCACCGCTGGCTCACGAAGTGCGCGTCCATCCGATGCAGATGAGGAAACTCGTGCAGCTCTATCCTCCGGAGCCGCCGAAGAAGAATGCAGATGTCACGTTGTCGCAATTGGGTCACGTATTTGCAGGCCTGCACCTCACGCAGGATCAGTACATGCCGGACAGTGAGATGCATTTCTACGACGCCTCGGGAGCGCTCGTCGCAAAGATAATCGGGCTGGAGCGGTAGTGATCAACGAGAAAGCGATCAAGGGCGAAGAAGGCACCGGATACGAAGGACCAGAAGGCGGCGCTTTTCGTTGCTCCAACTGCGAGTACTTCAACTCCACCACCGACGGCTGCAAACAAGAAGACATGAAGAAAAAATCCAAGCGGGAGCGGTTGCCGAGTGGCGATGTCCTCGTTCAACCAGGCGGATGCTGTGAGTACATCGACAGGAGGAAGTGATGGCCGGGAATAGGTGGATGCAGAAAGTCAGCAGCGGGATCAAGCATCGCGGCACGGAAGGCGTGTTCAGTTCTGCTGCGAAACGCGCTGGCAAGAGCACGCATGCATTTGCCGAAGAACACAAACACTCGAGCGGTAAGGTAGGAAAGCGCGCGCGCCTCGCATTGGCGTTTGCAAGCGCAAAGCACTAACTGAGGAGTCCCAGTGGCGACAGCAGTCCAAGATTATGCCGGGAGCGCTCAGGCGCCTGACGAGAAACCAAGTCAGGAACCGAAGTACGACATCGGTGTCCTCGCAGGCCTCGAATGGTCCCGCGTACCGAACGCCAAGCTCGATACCAAGCAACAGAATTTACTGAAGGAGATCGCGCGCAAAGCGGCGAAGCGCGACTATCCTGCTCGGCTGATCGAAGTCATTCAAGCGTGGGAAGCGGCTCTGTTCTATCGTGGCTTCCAGTTCCTCATTCCGCAGCGTGGTGGCGGCTGGATCATCCCGGGCGAAGCGACGGGTTACGGGCCATCGATGCAGATGGACATGGCGCTCCTGCCGACGAACATCTACTCGGCACGCGCACAGATGATCATCGCGGCCTTAACGCGTACCGTCCCGAACGTACGCTTTGCTCCAGTCCGCGCGAACTCAGACGCACAGATCACTGCGGCTGATTCCGCTGAGAAGTTCCGCAAGGTCATCAGTAAAAACAACGACCTGATCCAGATCCAGACGGACGCCTCGCGCTATCTATGGACGGACGGACGATTCCTGTACTACTCGCGGTTTGTGAAGGACGGCCAGAGATTCGGTTGGGAAGAGGACGACGAGCCAGATGATCTCGTTCCGGAAAACGAAGGCGAGCCTGGTACGACTCCTGTTGAGGGTGCCGCTGCTGCAGCGACGCCGGAATCTCCTGAGACCGCTAAGGAAGGCGCCGAGAGCAAAGAAGTAGTGCCCGAAGGCCAGACCCACGTCGAACACGAAGCGAGCGAGACTGACGAAGAGAAAGAAGCGGAAGGCGAGCTCGGCGAATTCGAGAAGCGCACACCTCGTGGTCAGGAAGTACGGACGGCGCACGGCAAGCTCGAAGTAAAGCTGACGCCGATGATGGCAAACGATCTTTCCGAAGTCGATGTGCTGCAGTATGAGACCGAAGTCGATATCTGCCGCGCAAAGGGAATGTTCCCGTGGGTCGCCGACGATCTGAAATCGGAAACGAATCAGGCGGCGATGGGAGAGATCGGAAGACTGGCGCGCCAGAACGTGAAGCTCGGCATGCAGTCCACGTATGTGACTTCGGACAGCATCGCGGCCGACGTCACGATCCAGCGGACGTGGATGCGTCCGAGCCAGCTGATGGACATCAAGGACAAAAGCGATCGAGACAAGATGATCGCGATGTTTCCGAACGGCTGCTACGTGGTCTACGCCGGAGAAACTTTCTGCTTCGCTCGCAACGAATCGATGGACGACTGTTGGGCCCTCGGGCAGGCCTACTCCGGAGACGGACAGAACCGCAACGCCATGGGCACATCGACGATGCCCGTCCAGAAACGGCTGAACAACTGGCTGGATCTGATGAACGACATCTTCGTGCGGACGATTCCGAAGAAGTGGATGGACTCGAAAGCGTTCGCTGTCGAAACGCTGCGCCAGCAAACGAACGTGCCCGGAGACATCGGCGGATTCAAGCGCCAGCCCGGAGTACCTGTCACCGAACTGATCTTCGTAGAGCCTGCAGTAAACCCACCCGCGAATCTCGCGGACTTCATCAAGGAATACTCAGGTCCTCTTGCGGAGCTGCTCTCGGGAGCGTATCCCGCATTAGCTGGGGGCGATGTCGGCACGGCTGACAGCGGTGTAGCCATCGCCACCCAGCGAGATTCCGCGCTCGGGCGCCTCGCACCAACATGGCACTCGATCAAGAATGCGGAAGCTGTGTCGATGAAGCAGATGGTTCGCTGGGGCGCGAAGTGTCGCGACAAGTCGATCAACGAAAAGATTCCCGGCGGCGAGACGATCACTCTCGAGATCAATGATCTCAAGGGGAATATCACGGTCTTCGCCGAGAGCGACGAAAACTTCCCGGAGACCTACACCCAGAAGAGCAACAAGCTCATGGGAGTCTTCGATAACCTCGGGAAGAATCCGCAGCTCGCCGAAGTTTTCTTCAACGCTGCGAACCTCGAGTTCCTGCAGAACATGCTCGGACTATCCGATCTCGTGATCCCGCAGGTGATCTCGCGCAACAAGCAGCTCGGGGAGATCGAGCTGATGATGAAGACGGGACCTGTCCCGAATCCGCAGGTGGAAATGCTGCGTGAGAAGATCGAACAGATCAAAGCGAGCGGAGTGGATCCACAGGAACTCGCGCAGGCCGAGCAGGAGCTCGCTGCGATGCCGCAGAATATCTGCTCGATTCCAATCGAATCGACGGACGACAATGCCACCGAGGCGGCGACATGCTGGATCTGGATCAACGGCGACGAAGGCCGCAAAGCGAAGAAGACCGACAAGGATGGATTCGACAACGTGGTGCTACACTTCCACGAACACGATGAGGCAGCGAAGCAGGCTGCAGCAGCCGCGCAACAGACCGGAAAGCCGCCGAGCGTCAGCGTTGGATACAAGGACGTCGTGCAGGTCGATCAGGGCGCGGCACAACAGATCTTGCAGAAGGCTGGAGTAACTCCCTCCCCGGGGGCAACCGCTCCCGCGCCAGTCCCTGCAGGTGCAGGAGCGAAATCTCCGGCACCGCCGATACCAGTCGGCACGCCGCAAGGCGCTGGTGGAGCACCGAAACATTAAGAAAAACATCGGGAGGAAGACATGCTTGACGATTTGATCGCAGGAGCAGGTGCAGGTGCAGCCGTAGCAGATGCAGCTGGAGCAGGTGATGGGGCCGGAGCCGGAGATGGTACAGGCGCTGGTGGTGGAGCTGGAGAAGGCGCAGGTGCTGGTGAAGGCGCTGCTGAAGGTGCTGGAGAAGGAACTGGCGAAGGCGAAGGTGGAGAAGGTGCCGGAGCTGGAGAAATTGACGATCAAGCCGGCGCCGGAGAAGACGATGCGGAGCTGGGTGGCGAGACCGATGGTCGCAAGATCGATGCCGCGACACGCAAGGCACTCGCTGCACTCAAGAAGGTAGATCCCGCCGCAGCAAAACAACTATTCGCAGATCACGGGCGCGCGGAGCGAATCCGCGAAGAGCTCGGCGTCAAAAATCTCAGTGAGGCCGTAACCAAAGTCCGGCAGATGGCTGCGACGTTTGAAGCCGTCGGCGGCGAAGAAGGCCTCGTCGAGATCCAGAACGAAGTCGAGGATTACCGGAAAGAGGTCGCACAGTTCTCGAATGGCGATCCCGCACTGCTCACGCAACTCCGCGAAGCGAATCCCGAACAGTTCGCCAACATGGTGACGCAAGGCCTCGAGCAGATCGCGCAGCACATGACTGCGGACCAGTTCGACAACACGATCCTGCCGACGATGGTGGCGCGTTTGGACAAGGCCGGATTCTACGGATCGGTCACGGAACTCCTTTCGCTCATCAAGGAAGGGAAAGGTCAGGAAGCTTTCGATCTCACCACGAAGATCCACAACTGGCTGAACAACGCCAAGGGAATGGTGAAGAAGCAGCTCGACCTGAAGTCGCAGAAAAATCCGGAACGCGAAGCACTCGAGAAGGATCGCGCCGCACTCAATCAGGAAAAGCAGGAAGCGTTTGAAGGACGCGTCTCGAGTGACGTGAACCGCAGCAACAATACGGCAACGGCAAAGATCGTCGAGCCGTTCTTCAAGGACCTAAAACTCAGCCCGGAAGGCCGCCGCGAATTCGTCAACGCTCTCAATTCCCGGATCTTCAAAATAATGGCGAAGGATGTGCAGTTCCAGCGCGCCGCAAAATCACTTCTCGCCAAGGGCGACCAGGCGAGATCTGCACGATTTGTCAGCGCGAAGTTCGCCGAGCTTTTGCCGGATCAGTTCCGCGCACTCCGCAACGCGATGTATCCGAACTACTCGCGAGGTGGAACGGCGGCAAGCGCTGCAGCGGGAAAGAAAGCTGCGGCTGCTGGCGCGAACGGAAAAGAAAAGGGAGCCGCAGGGGCTGGATCCGGAGTGAACTACACCGGAGGGAAGCCGAACCGCGACGACGTGGACTGGAAGCGGACGAGCGAGACGTTGTGGATCAGTGGCCGCGCGTTTCTGAACGGGAAGCCGGACATGGTTAAATTCAACTGGAACGACGTCAAGTAATGGAGTAGGATTCCGTCGTGTTCAGATGCGAACATTGGTTCCGGAAGATTTGGGATAAGCTGGAAGAGATCTGGGAAGTGCTTGTCCAGATCTGGAGAAAACTCGAACAGGTCTGGCAAGAGATCCTGTGCATACATCGGGATATCAAGAGACTTTTGCAGTGGATTGCCCTGAAAGAGATCGACTTCGTTCAATTTGGAGGCAGTATGAATTTTTCAATCGTTCGTGGAGCAGCAGGAACCTTCACCGCAGTCCTGAATCCAGTTAATGGCGCTCAGGCTGCGGGTACAGTTCCGCAGTGGACGGCAAGCGACAGTAGCGTAGTTCTCAATCCGAGCGCTGACGGGCTTTCGTGTGACGCCACTGCTCCGGCTGGCAGCACGTTTACGACATTCGATTTGAACCTCAAGGCAACTTCCTCGGATCCGGCTGTCGGTGTCGTGAGCGTGACTCACACGATTGCGGTAACCGAGCCTGTGGCACCTCCGCTGCAGTCTATCGATTTCGCGCAGACTGGCGGCTAATTCGTTCCGAACCGCGAGTAGGTCGGGATTCCCCGGGTGCTCCCTCAGGGCGCCCGGGGATCTCGTTTTGGTATATACTCTTCTCATGTTTCGTGGCAAGAAGTGGATCAAGAAAGAACGTCGCACTCCAGAAGAAGAACATCGGATGCGATCTCAGGCCGTCAAGAAAAGCTGGAAGACACGCCGCTCCAAACGCATACTCGCTGCCTCTTCTGTTGGCTCGATCAAGGCTGGTAAAGCGAAAAGGAAGACCAGACTCCTGTTGCAGCACCATCTGGCCGAAGACGCTGGTGAGGCCATTTTCATGGAACTTCTCGATGCATTTTGTAAAACGTGACACACCCATCCGATCTCTCTGAAAACAAGTAGGAAGCTACCCTGCAAAAATTACTTGCATCCTGAACAAGTTCGCAGTAACTTCACACCGAAGAAGATGTTGGAGCCATCGGGGTCTTCCCGAAAATAAGTGCCGTACTTCCGAGGCAAGGTCAGGGGCGGGACCAATATCGGTTGAATCTCCGCAACTTCTGCATTGTTCCAAGCACATCGGGTGTAGGGAAAACTCCGCGATTGATTTCGTGTGAGTCGCCAACGTGCACGCGTTCGGGTCGCCGACCACCGTTGAGCTAATGCAGAGGTCCAACCATGGCAGCGAATCCTTTGGCAGAAGCGGCTGTTGAAGCCGTAGAGCTCGAGAATTTCGCGAAGGGCATTCCGGATCTTGTCTACAAGGGCCACACGGTCTACAACCTTTTCAAAAAGGGAAGTAAGACCTATCCGACGGCAGTGACCACGCAGGCTGGTGGCACCGCTCGTCCGGCTTTCCGTATTCCTGTACGCATTCAGTCAGGCGCAGCTATCTTCCAGGCAACTGGAAACGGCGACGCCCTGCCGCGTGGAACCGGATCGCAGTGGGTCGGTGGAGACATTTCTCCGATTGGTCTCTTCGCCGGATGCGAGATCACGTATCTCGCCCGAATCGCAACACAAGGCCCGAAGCGCGGCTTGATCAGCTTGCGCGCGGAAGAGCTGAAGAATTCTTTCAACTCCTTCATGCAGGGCGTGGACGCGCAGTTCCTGAGCGATGGCTCGGGCGCAATCGTCCAGATCCCTTCCACCGCGGCGGTCAATAACAACACTCTGGGCGGCTCCAACCCGTCCTCGATCGTCGGTCTCGGTGGTCAGGCGAACCAATTCCAAGAACAGCAGGTCATCCAGATCTTCCCCACTGAAGGCGGCGTGGCTCGCACCACTCCGGCGACGGCGACGGTTTCCTACGTCGATGGCGCAAACGACACCGTGTATTTTTCGACGGCTCTGCCGACGAACACAGCGGTGGGCGACTTCGTGATGATTCAGGGATCGACTGGTGCGCTGAACTCCGGCCTCGCCGGACTGTATGCGTATCAGGTCGCCTCGAACACGGGAACGATTCTGAATCTTGCGCGTTCAACCTATCCCGGCCAACTGTCCACGCCGAACATTGCGAAGGGCAACGCCGCGATCAACATGACCGACGCCTACAAGGCCGAGATTCTGATCGGCCGTGGCCTCGGTGCGGACAACGAAGCTGTTGCGGACTTCGAGTGGATCTGTGGACCGGATCAGGAACTGGCCGTGACGCAGCTGTACACGAACGTCCTCACGCAGAATTACGTGCCGCCCGGGGAGAAGGCTCTCGACATGGTCAAGAAGCACATGTCGCCGACTTACGGTGGCCGTCCGCTGAACGTGAGCTACACCGCAAAGCAGGGCCGTCTCGATGCAGTGTGCCCGGAGACATGGGGCATTGTGGAAACTGTAGAGCCGTCGCTCTACGATTTCGGAGATGGCGTCACCACGATGCCGATCCCCGATTTCGTTGGTCAGGGCAGCTATTTGACGTCCTCGATCTTCTTCTACAACTGCTTCCTCAACCTCTTCAACTCGAACATGAAGGCTGGCGTTTTTATTTCCGGCGCCGCCGTTCCGAGCGTGACGAGCTAATTTCCAACCTGCGTGAGAAAGGGGGAGGAGTAACGCCCTCCCCACAAATTCAAACATCGGGTGATCAATGAACGAAAATCAGACTGCAGTTGCAGGACCGATTGATGTGCTGGACCGCCGTAGATTTGAAGACAACGGCGAACCGAAGAGCACTACGGATGTGAGCGAGAGGAAGTTCAAACTCGTTCCGCGACACAAGTGGGTGCTCATCCGGCAAGTTCAGAAAGAGGAAGTGCGGACGGAAGCAGGCGTTGTGATTCCGGCAGCAGATTTCTTCCTCATGCAGGGCGAAGACAAGTCACAGCGCGGAGTGGTCGTCGCGGCTGGGCCAGAGTCCGATCTCAAAGAGGGAGACCTCGTGATCTTCACAGCGTTCCCGATGGAGATCGAAGGCCTCAAGGATCTGACAGGCGACGAACGCATCAAGCTGGTTCGGGACGAGGAAGTGTACTCTCGGGTCGTGGAATGCCAGTAAAAGGCGCAGAGACGAGAGAATGCCCGAAGGAATATCAGGACCGACTCACGCAGATCTTCGGCGTGAATCAGTTCGGAGATCCCAACTTCAAGATCGTCTGGGGCCAGTCTACTTTCATCCGGATGGGAAATATCTGGCGCGACAAAAACGGCAACGAGCGCGTCGGATACCGTGAACGCTACCAGTGTCACGGGATGCCCTGCTGGGTGATCATGCGATGGCACTCCCCGACGGAATACGGATCTCCCCGGGCCTACTACTCGAGCACCTTCGATTCACTCTCACGCCTGTACATGGTCGGCGAGTATCCATGGCGCGGACGGTATGAAATCGTCCAGCCGCTGATCTCGAAAGAGTTCGTGGGTAAGAAACTCGTCGTCACACATTTCCCGCTCACGCATTTCCTGATCGACACGCTGATCCCGATGATGGAAGCGTTCCAGAAACTTTCCGTCAAGCAGAAAGCGGCAGCGCGAGCGGCAGTGAAAGCTGTCGAGGATAAGGCCGAAACAGAAAGGATCGCGGACCAGCTCGAAGAGAACATGCCGAAGTGGTGGGGTCCGGTGTCGTACGGGAATCAGGGAATCCGCACATCTCTGCTGGACCGGAAGATGGAGCAGATCAAGAAAGTCTGGGACCGGATGAGCCGTGGTGGTCACAGGCCGAAGTTCAATCGGGGCATGGCTCTCGGCGACAAGCCGATGATTTCACACTAAAAATATCGGGAGGAAAGAGAAATGGCTTCGATTCCAGTAACAGCACAGTTGGCGCAGGACCAGCGTCGAGCGCAGCAGCAGGCGAAATCGACGCAGGACGGCGCGAATCACGGCGCCACGATGATCGAGACACAGGACAGCGGCAAGGAAGCTGGCTATGTGATCTACGTCTACAACATCCTGAACAAGGAGCACACCGTTTCGCAGCCGCCGATCTTCCCGGGCGTCATCATCCCAGCATGCAAGACGCACGAGAAATTCGCTTTCACTGTTCTTCCTCCGTTTGTGAAAGAGCCGTACTTCAAACCAGGCACAACGGAGATGTACTACAAGAACGTCGATGGGCGGAAGGCCGCGACATCGCTTCTGAATCCCAGCGCATTCCCCGGGATCAAGTGGGAAGGCCAGCTGCAGAAGTGGGACACAGGCGATCAGTACGGAAACAATTTGAACGCCTATGGCGTGTGGTGGTCCCTGACGAAGCCGGAAGAGACCGAAAAGCTCGACAGGGAGATCGCGCAGTTCAAGGAGCGCGTGCACCGGACGATGGACGAGCTCGTGAAGCGCGGCGAGGAACTAAGCGCCGGCGGCGACCTGAAGTCGATCACTCCGTGGATGCACTTCGCCATGGACTACCTCGGCAAGCAGGCGTCGTGGCACATGGCGACTCACCACATGATCACCTGCCCGAACTGCGGAGATCCCGTCAAGGAAGGGATCGCATATCACCGCAACAGTTTTGGAGAGCGCTGCATCGTGAATCCGGTTCGCTACCGCGAGATGCTCGAGATGAAGAAACAACTCGAGGAACAAGCTGGTGTCGAAGAGGATCCAGACGCGACGCAGGAAGCAGAGCTCGTCGGATCTGCGACTACTCCGGCCCGGGCGCCGAAAAAGAAAGTGGCGCCGAAGGCTTAACGATCTTCTTGGAGGTGGCCCCGTAACCCCCTGTACACCCGATTCAGGGGAGCGCGACCACCTCCAAGTCGAAATTTGCGAGAGGGAAAAATGAGCAACGTACAACCATCTCTTTTCCCGGTGATCGAGGACGTCACGACTTTGTGGCGCGCACTCGTGAACGATACATTCACCGGAGTGAGCGGCGTTGCGGGATCCGGTCGCATTGCAACCGACGATGCGCCATTCACTCTTCCTTTTCTGAATTCAGCGATCAACAAGGTTCTCCGGGATCTCCGCAACGAAGGCGTGACCTTTCCGATCAAGGACGGCATCGTCCTGAACGCAGTGCCTCCCGTGGTGCAGTCAGATCCGTCGGTCTTCGTGAACATCGGATACACGGGCACGAACAACGGGACGACGACGTCCGCTTCGCCAGCGCTACCAGGCGACTGCATGCAGGTTTACACGGTGCGCCAGCGGCAGACGGGATCGAATCTGCAGTTCACTCCGATGCGTCAGGCGCAGGAAGGCCTTGCATCTTCCTACCAGAACAACTGGCTCGGAATGTGGGAGTGGCGGCAGTACGCCATCTGGCTGAACGGATCGCTCGTGCCGCAGGACCTGATGATCCGTTATCAATCTGGTCAACCACCGATTAGGGTTGCTGCATCAGCGTTTTCAAGCACTCCTATCTTTATTCTGGACTGTGTTGACGCTCTCGCCAACCTGATGGCGGGGATGTACGGACGAGCTCGCGGAGCGAATCCAGTTTCGATCAAGTCCGTCGAAGACGCAGCCGAGGGATACATCAGCGCCATGGCCGAGGAGTACATCCGTCGGCAGCAGACGGTGACCTATCAGCGGCAGTCGTATCAGGGTGGCGGATCGAACGAAGGCACGTTCACAGATCTTGGGGCAACCGGGACGGTGCAATAATGTCGGTCTTCCGCAAGGACGGCTCGATCAACTCGGCGCAAGGACCAGCTCTGCAGGGCGTCGTCGTTTACGTCTGCACGCAACCAGCAGTCACGAATACGGTGCCGCCCTCTCCGCTCGCATCCATCTTCTCGGATAGCGCGGGGCTCGTGCCGATCAATCAATCGACGAATCCGCTGCAGAGCGACGGCCTCGGCAACTGGTTTTTCTACGCGGCCACGGGCGTCTATACGATTGTGCTCTTCGATCCGATTGGACGGATCCCGACGGTAATCTTCCCGGATCAGCAAGTCGTGAGTCAGGGCGGGGGATCGGTCACGAGCGTCGCGCTGACAATGCCTGCGGAATTCTCGGTCGCCGGATCCCCGATCAGTTCCACTGGAACTTTCGCAGTAACGAAAGCGAACCAGAACGCCAACACTGTCGCCGCCGGACCAACGAGCGGAGGCCCTGCGGCGTGGACTTTCCGGACTCTCGTCACTGCAGATCTTCCGGCGGGAGTCGGAACTGTAACGAGCGTACAGCTCGCAGTTGCAGCGAGCGCTCTTTTCACGGCGTCGATCACCGGAACGAATCCGATCATCGCCTCGGGCACGTTCACGCTGAATCTGGGTCTCGCAAACCAGAACGCGAATTCATTTCTCGCCGGACCTGCTTCAGGCGGCGCCGGCGCGACAGCTTCGCGCTTAATGGTGGCAGCGGATATTTTCGGCATCACCACCGTGGCTTTTGTGGCGACTCCGGTTTTCGACGCGTCCACTTTCCCTTCACCGCTTTTCAAGATGACGCTGACCGGAAACGTGACCTCGAGTAGTGTGACGAATCCGACGAACGGTCAATTGATCACGTTCGAGCTCACTCAGGACGGCACAGGGAGTAGGACGTTCGCGTGGCCAGCGGATTTCAAGGGAGCTTCACCGATTGCTCCGGATGCGACGCTCGTCAGCTTGCAGAGTTTTCGTCGTGACGGTTCATTCTGGCGCGCGGAGAGCCCGGGCATCACGATGGCCCCGTAAAGATTTTCACTCGCGCTTCGATGGGCGAGGAAAGTAAGACACTGCAGTCCTTCTCAGGTTGCAGACAATAGAAGGAGCCACACCATGGCCGTCGCAACACTTACAGTTAAGGCTGGATTCGTACAGACCAACGACCAGCGTACGCAAAGCTTCTGGGGCACGTTTCAGGTCAGCGCGCCGACGGACATTTATCCGGCCGGTGGGTTCTCTCTGGATCCTGTGCTTCTGGCAGCTCTCCAGCCGAACACTAATACTGGTTTAATCGGATTTCAGGCGAACGGTTCCGGTGCTGGTTATATCTATCAGCGCATTCCGTCCACCGGAAAACTGATGGTCTTGCAGGTTCCTTTCAACGGATCGCTCACCACGGCGGCGCCGCTGATTCAGTATCCGTCCTCGGCGGTGTCTGGCATCTGGGCTGACGTGATCAGCTTTGAAGCCATCTATCTCCGCAACGCGTAAGCCTTATTTTCGGCTTGTTGCTTCCATGTGGCCCAACGGCAATTACTCGGCTCGTAGTTGCCGTTGGGGTCCGGGAATCTATCCAAGGTGAGACGCGGAGATTTTTTGTGACCCATATCAGCGAGAAAATTCGCAAAGGACTTTTTCCATCTGGAGCACACAGTTACACCTCTACCCCCGTACCTATGGAAGCTGTGATAGTTGGGATTGAGACAACGCTGAAGCATGTTCCAGTAAGAAAAATATTCCGGCTTTCCCCAGTGCCCGTGTTTAGAAAGCGCGCATCCGCAACTCGTTGTTTGTTTCCCAACGAGATTTTTCCCGAGAGCGCGCTTTGTCTTTCCGCAATCGCAGAGGCACAACCAGAGAGATCCACTTTTTCTATTTGGGATCCGTTTGATTACCACAAGTCTTCCAAAGCGGAGTCCTTGAAGTGTGAGCGCTTTTCTCATTTCGTGCATTTTATAAGGGAGTAGTAAAATTAACAACGCTGATCAGCCTTTCATCTCTGCACCGATGGAGTTGATGGGTGGCCTCTACACCGAGGCCACGCCTGAATCGCTCCCGCTCGGCGCGAGCCCCCGCGTAATCAACTGCGATTTCATTCTTGGTTCGGTCTTTCAGCGCCCGGGAAAACAAAGCCAGTTCTACTTCGGAAGTATCTTCATCGAAAATGTCACGAAGTCGGCATCGAGTGTCGCTGGATCGCAGGCGCCGAATGAAGCCGCCTGGTCGAACCCAACCAACGCCACGAAAAATATTCCCGGGACGTACGCTTCCGTCACACTGAATTTCGGTGGTGGAACTGGTCCGATTGGTCCTGTCGATAAAGTGGTGACCGCTGGATCTAACATTGCTCAGGCAGGATTTTCCGTTGGTCCCATCACGCCGAGTCTCGCCGGAGAGTGGGCTTTCCTCGCTCTCCATTCGTCTGGAACTGTTTACGCCCCGCCTTTTGCCGTATTCGATTCCGTGAGCGTCCAAGCCAGCGCACTGTTCACTGGCCTGAATCCACTTACTGCCACTGGAAATTTCGGTGGACCGAATCAGACATGGGCTGCTGTTCTCGCTTCGTTTTTCACAAACGGATCCACGCCAGTAGTCTTTAACACCAATCACGGAAACAACTCGGCGTCTTTCCCAGTGTCGTCGATGGTGGTCAATCTTCCGCACTCCACGGTTCAGGGGCATACGATTCTCGTGACCTGTTACGACCTCGGTGCCGTCAACCTGAACAACGTCACTGCCGTAGACAACCTCGGGAACAACTACACGCTGATCGGGAAGTCGCAGAACGGCATTGGCGGCCGCGACATGTTCCTGCTTGGCCTTGCGAACATCCCTGCGGGAATCACTCAACTCACGATCTCAAAGTCTGGTGGTTTTGCCAGTGCCCAGTGCGAAGTGCAGGAAATCGCTAACTTCTCTTCTCCACCACCGACCCCGGGAGTGAGCCAGATCCTGCAGTCGCTGAATTTCGCATTCAACATTCCATCGACACAATTCGTGCTCGGCATGGAAGTCGAAGTCAGCGGGAATCAATCGGACCTGACGGCCAACTCGATCCTGACGGCGACAGTCGTCAGCGGTGGCGTTACATCGGCGCCTGTCACTGGCCAGCTTCCTTCTGTCGATGGGACTATCGCCCTCGGCCAGCCAACTTCCAACTTCGGATTTGCACTGACTCCTGCGTTCATGAACAGCCCGAACCTCACCGTGAATCTGGTGGCGAGCGCATCGGCGGCGAACGCTGTTTTCAATATCTATGCCGTGAAACTGAAAGTTTTCGTGACACCAAATCCGCCGCCGAATTTCAACTACATCAAAACCTTTGCAGAGACGGGCGGCGAAGTACTGACGCTGGTGCTCGGAAGCGACGGAGTCTTCTACCAGGAAGACGCGATCAATGCTCCGGGCGTGCTCACGGGTGTCGCCACGAATATTCTTCCGGATAGTTTCGCGCAGTCCGCGACAGTCGATGATCGTGAGTTCATCGCGGTATCGAATCTGCAGAACGGCACCGATGTACCGCGCACCTACACGCCGCCGAATTTCGACCGCCTGAGCCAAGTGGGCCCGGGAGCTCCTCCGGCGGCTTCCTCTTCCTCGGCGTCGAATACCATCGTGTCGATCACGCAGCCGACGGTGAAAAGCGACGTCGCTAATCCGGGACATCTTTCCGGGATCCTGTGGTCCGCTGGCCCCGGATCCACCGCTGTTGGAAACGTGCTCACCGTTTATTACGTCGGAACAAATTTCCAGCCAGTTGCTGATCCGGATCTCGTGATCGGCGCCGGCGTGCAACTTGCCGGAATCGATCCCTCACAATTCGCTGGCCAGACGGTGAACGGCGATTACATCATCACGAGCGTTGGACAGGGCGTTCCTCCGGGCGCGGCACAATCGCGCTGGTATTTCACGGTGACGATGCCGTCGTCGCAGTCGATCAATCAGGCGAATCACATCGAAGCGCACGCACCGACAGGAACCTATCAGGTGACAACGGCAACCCTGACGGCTGCCGCGCAGGTTCCGAATCTCGAGGTTGGCGGCACGCTGCAGATTTCCGGGACCGGAGGAGCTCCGACTGCCGGATACGATGGCAGCTGGACCGTCAACGCCACGCCGAACGCTTCGCAGCTGCAGATCACGAGCACGGTGCTCAATGGAAACGTGGCGACGTACGGATTCAACCTGATCACGGGAACGAATCCTGTCGTCGGCCAGATCATCACTGTCAGCGGAACACTGAACGGAAACGGGATCTTCAACGTCCAGAATCAGGCGATCTCCGCGACGTCGCCGGGATCGTTCTCGATCACCTTGTTCGGTCCCAATGTTTCGTCAGCTGCTGAAACCGGATCAGGCATCATTTTCGGAACGATCTTCCAATTTGATCCTCTGGTGATCGTCGGCAACAGGCTCGGTGGGAATCTCGTCACCACCGGGATCATCAGCGCTGGCGTGCGGAAGGTCTGCTACTCGTTCCTGACGCGAAATGGCTTCATGACCCAGCCTTCGCCGATTACGACTTTCGATGTGACATCCGGCGCCGCGAACCTGCAGATCTCGAATCTCCTGACCGGACCCTCGAACGTGATCGCCCGGGTGATCCACCTGACGGCCGCGAACGGCAGCAACTTCTACAATATTCCCGAGCCCGTTCCGATAAATGACAACGGAACGATTGTCACCAGCACATCGACGTGGGTGAACGACAACACGACCCAGAGCGTCACACTGAGTTTTTCAGATGGTGTGCTCCTCGCCGCCGATCAGATCGATATTCAGGGAAACAACCTCTTCGAGAATATCGAGCTCGGAAGCTGTGTTGCGCTGATCCCTTACAACCAGCGGATCTTCGCCGTCGGCGAACAGAACAAGATCACAAATCTGCTGAACTTTTCCTTTGACGGCGGCATTACGGCCTCCGGAGCTCCAGCCGGATGGACCGTGGATCCAACGAACGGCGCCGGCGGCAGCGTTGTGAGCTCGCCCGTTTTCGGAAACGCTTATCAGATCCTGAATTCCTCGGGCATTTCGCAAGCAACCTACGGGATGATCACGCAGAACGCGTTCGAGGATGAATTCCTCGTGCCGATCATCAACGCGTCAACGACGTACAGCGTGCGCGTGACCGCACAGGTGCCGACAGGAGCTGCTGGCGGAAATCTTGTCGTGGATCTCTTCAGCCCGTCGTTCAACAAAGTTTTCGGATCGTTCACTCAGGCGCTCTCCGGAATCGCGACAACGATGCAGATCTTTACCGGGACGCTGCTGACGACAACCTTTGCTCCAGTTCCCAGCGATCTCCTGATCCGGATCTACGCGACGACGATTGCGAATGGCGTCGAAGTGATCATTGATCGCATCGAGCCATTCCCCACGGAGACGCCGAACCTGAACGTGCAGGTGATCGGTTCTTATAGCGAGGCTTTCGAGCAGTTTGATCGTCTGACTGGAATCGTGAAGGCGAACCAGCAGAACCAGCAGCCAGTCGTTTCCGGATTCGTGCTCTCTGGAAATTTCTATCTCGTGAAGACTGGCTCGATCGTCGCCGTCAACAGCAATGACACGACGGAGCCATCGTTCTGGAATACGCCGCGCGTCATTTCTCAAACCGTCGGTGCTGTCGGTCCTTACGCTGTTTCGCTCGCCATCGACACGAAGAATTCCGGCGAAGAGTGGGCCGTCATCGCCAACCAGGCAGGAGCATTCCTCTTTCAGGGCAGCCAGCCGATCAAGCTTTCTGAAGAGATCCAGCGGCTCTGGAACATGATCAACTGGATCGTCGGCTACACAGTGTGGGTGCAGAACGACATCATCAACCGCAGGATCCTGATCGGCGTGCCGCTTAAGGCGCTGCAGGTGGATGGAACCGTGCCGACGTGGCTCCCTGCAGGACTTTTCACGGACAACAATCCGCAGACCCCGAATGCGATCCTTGCGCTGAACTACAAGCAGCTGAACACGGCGAACGCGCTCGCAAGCGACGTGATGATCCACCGGAGCTACTCCGGGAAACTGATCGCCTCGGACATCGTGCGGAAGTGGTCGATCTGGACCGTGAAGGCGCCGTGCGCCGCCTTCGTGCAGCGGCTGGACACAACGACACCGCTCTTCCTCGGGAATTCGGATCACAACGGAAAGATCTTCGCGCTAATCGAGGGCCTGCTGCAGGATGACGGCAATGCCGTCAACCAGATCTACGCGACAGCAGGCTTCATGCCGACAGAGGCCGCCGAAGGAATGCAGCTGGGCGTCACGCGGTTCACATTCGAGTACGCGACGATGGTGATCGACGGATCTGGAACTGTCGTGACGACGGTCTATCCGAACACGCTCGACACTCCGTACTCGCACGTCCTGTTGCCGAATCTGGCGCTGCCGGCGTCTACCAACGGAGACGTCGAAATGCCGCTGAACGAAACCGGATCGCGTCTCTTCCTGATCTTCAGCTCGAACGCAGTTGGATCAGGATACGAGCTCTCGCGGCTGATCGTGATGATGACAAAGGATCCATGGAGCCCGATCCGTGGCGTGAATAACTGAGGCTTAATTATGCCCATCGACATCGAAAAGGAGATCACCTTCCTCCGCAACATTCCGGAGATCGGACGCTATCTGGGTGAAGCGTTCCGGAAGATGGTCGATGGAACAAATCTGCTGGGCCAGAATTCAGCGGTGGATGCGGTTGGAACGATGCCGCCGCCTCCGACAGTGCAGCAGCTGCAGGTGAAGACAAACGGCGCAGGCCTCGTCCACGCCGTGATCACCGATAACAATCCGATCCAGAGGAACCTGCACTACTTCGTCGAGTACGATACGGATCCAAGTTTTCTAAAGCCGCACGTCGTTCACCTCGGCGCATCCCGTTCAATGAACCCGTTGAACCTGCCAGCGCTCGACGACAACGGGAATCCGCAGAAGTTTTATTTTCGCGCCTATTCGCAGTACCCGGGAAGCAAACCAGGCACAGTGGTGCATTTTGGCGGCGACATGCCGACGGCAGTCGATCCCGGAGGAACGCAGCAGATGACGCTGCTCCCATCGACGGGATCCGGAACCGCGCAAGCGACAGGTGAGCAGGGCGGATCTGGTTTTGGTAAAGTCCTCTTCAGGCCAGCGCCCAGTGCGAAGAGGTCCGCGAAGTGATCAGGCATTTCGACTTCAGTGAAATAGAAAAAGCGCGTGAGATTCACAAGGCAAACGGACTCGACGAAAGATGCTTCCCGGATCTCGAAGTCAGGACCGAGAAGGGCGATATCGTTCCGAATCCGCTTTTTGTCGTGAAAGAAGTTTTCGAGCACGAAGGCGCGCCAGTGCTGATGAGCTTTCTGAAGATCACCTCGGAGCTCTACCTGCTCGTCGATCACACGGTGGGAACGCCAGCGGATCGCTGGGAGTGGCTCAAGGCTTTCAAGGAGCACATGAAAGTGGAAGCGTGGCGGCTGGGTCTCGATCAGATGTCTTGCTGGATTCCACCGGAGATTGATAAGGCTTTCTCGAAAAGACTGTTAGAATTGGGGTTCATTAAGAGTCCCTATGTCTGCTACACGCTTTTGATCGAGGACTGATGCCCTACCGAAATCGTTCTGACCGTCTTGCTCGAGCTCGAAGATTCTATAAAAACAACTCGCAAATAGTCCAAAGTGAAAACCGGATCAATCGATGGAGGAGAAACTTCAAAGTCACTGAGGATGATCTCCTGCGAATGCTCGATGAGCAAAAGGAACTTTGTGCAGTTTGCGGGGAGCCTTTTCTTGACGGTTTCAGGTCACTTACGGAAAGAGGTACTGTGGATCTTGTAGCCACAATAGATCACGACCATCGATGCTGCCCAGGAGAAAAGTGTTGCGGAAAGTGTATCCGTGGAATCGTTCACTTCAAATGTAACCGGCTAATGGGTCTGGCTGACGACGACGCAACAATTCTAAAGAAGTGCATTGAATATCTGGAAAAGCACGGCGTTACGTGTTAGATTCAAAACCGAATCGGGTATAGTGAGGAGCATTCCCATGGCCCGATTTCTTCTCAATCCAACCTTCTCAATCGAAACAGGCCAGCTTCTTTCTCACGACGGGGAATTCTTCGAAGAACCTAAAATCCTTTTTGATCGCGGCGCCGCCGGAACAGCGAAGAAACTCGGCCAGCAGGCCGGAGAAACCGGAGCAACGGCTGGATCCGAAGCCGCCGTTGATCGATCCTCCGTCATTCCCGGGTTAGTTCGCGACGTCAACAATCCAACTGGATTCACTCCTGAGCAGCAGAACAATATGCTCGTGAAGCAGCAGGAAGCGGCTGGCGGTGGAAACGCAGCCGTGACCGGAGAAGGGCGCCTTGCGGCCTTGCGTACGCGCACCGCCGGAGGTTTCGCGCCGGCGCTCGCCGAAGCCGCGCGTTCAAAGGGACGCACGCTCGCGACAGGAGCTCTCGACGTAGCGAACCGCAACGCGGAGCTCGAGCAGCAGAAGCAAGCGCAGGCGCGCCAGCAACTGCTCGGACTGTACGGCGTCGATACATCGAATATGTTGAAATCCATGGGCCTGCAGTCTCAGGATCTTCAGGATCAGCTCGCCGCTGGCCGTCAGGGCTGGCTGCAGAACACCGAAGGCGTGCTGGGTACCCTCGGAAATCTCGGATCGAGTGCGGCTGGAGTTAAGAAAGCGTTCGCCTAAGGGAAACTGATGGCTCTCTCTCTCGATGACATCATTGCAGCTCCGACAGATCCCGATCTCCTGAACCAACATCTTCAGGGATTAGGGCTCTTGAAGCGGCCGGAAGAAACGGCGCCCGTGCAGGTTGCGCCGATGTCTACGGTAACGCCGCATTCTGACGTCGCTCCGATGTCGCCAGTGAGAACAGAAGCAGGAGCAGCTGCGCCACTGACTGGTCTGAATCGCGAGCTCGCTCTTGGTGCAACGGTTCAACCGAACAAACCTGTGGCGCACATGGCGGATCTTTCCGGGGGACCAGAGATCGGCGCTTCCGCAACACCTGAGGGTGGAGTCACCGTGAAGCCGATGACTCTTCCAACTCTCACGCACACAGAAAAGATGGCGCTTCCGCAAACCTCTCCCGGGGTCTCTGATGTGGGTAGCGCGGGATTCACGCGCAACGAGCTCGAGCGGCTCGAGGAGCAGAAAGCGCATCCGTGGGGAACTCCTGAAAATCATCCGGGCGCTCTCGGGAAGATTGGCCACGTCGCTGGCAAGATCGGAAATATCGCGCTCGATGTTTTGGCGCCTGGTATCGGCGTCAATATTCCGGGAACCGATCTGAACCGGATGGCGAATGAATCCGAACTGAAGCGTGAGCTCGCTTCGCGCACTGCAGCGGAAGGCCAAGCGAAGAACCTCGCCTCCGAAGAAGCAGCTCGCGACGTCACTACCGCCGAGGGCCGTGAACGATTGAAGAAAATGCAGACCGAACAAAGTCTCGAGAAGGATTCCGAGGGCAATATCACCGGATGGAAAGGCCCTGACGGAAAACTTCACTCGCTTGATGAAGAGGGAACTCCGCAGGCGATCAAGGACATCGCCGCTGAAACGACAGCGAAGCAGACGAAACCGACGATCGAGAAGATGGACAACGGCGACATCGTTGCCATCACTCCGGGAGTCAATGGAGCTCCGGCGAAATCGCAGGTTGTCTATCACGGGGATCCTAAAGTCGAGACCGAGGTAACGCAACGCAGCGTCGGTGGTCAGGAGCACAAGATCCTGATCAACAAGAAAACGGGCGAGGACATCAAGGATCTCGGCGCATTCAAGACCGAGGTCTCTCCGACGGCAGCGTTACAGAAGGAAAAAGCCAACGAGCGTGTTGTTCTGGCCTACGACGATCAGAACAGAGCGCACCTGATGTCGAAGGCTGACGCTGATGAAGAGCACATGCATCACATCACTGCGGCGCAGTCCGGCGACATCGACAAGGCCAAGACTCACCACACTGTACTGAACACGCTGCAGACGCAGCTCAACAGCGTCGTGGATGCCAGTAAGGCGCTCGATCAGGGATATGCACAACGTGCGATTATCGCGAAGGCGCTCTCCCATTCTTCGACCACAACCTTCGATGAACTGGTTCGCGCCGCTGCACTCTCTGGAGCAACGGAGCCAACGAAGAAGTATGTTCAGGCAGTGATTGCACTCCGCGAAGCAAGTCTTGGACTTCCAAAGGAGATCACTGGTGGATCGCGTGTTTCCGAAGTGCAGGCTTCGGCCTTGTGGGCTACGGCTCCTTCCGCCAGCTCACTGAACAGTCAGTACGCAATTGACCAATCGAAGAAATTCCAGAAAGACATTGATCGCCTGCGGGAGCGCGCTCCTGAAGTTCGTGGCCTGACAGTTGTCGATCCCAATGACGCGATCAAAACCAAGGAAGCCGAGAAGCAGCACGCGATTGGTGGAGGCGAGGAAGGAAAATATACCGTCGGCCAAGTCGTTAAGGGTTACAAATTCAAGGGCGGCGACTGGAAGAAGAAAGAAAACTGGGAAAAGCAATAAATGGCTACTGAAGAAAAAGGGCCGTGGGAAGACGAGGAAGATGGGCCGTGGAATGAGAAAGTAAAAACGGCCTCCGCTGCAGCTACGGCTGAACCTCCGTCCGATGAAGAGATCGAAGCGGCGTACGGCAAAGACGTCTCTCCGAAGATCCGCGCAGCCGTAAAAAGCGGCGTCGCGCCGATGAAGCCGCCGACGAAGTTCGAGCAGGATCGTCCACAGATCAAAGAAAATTACGGATTCACTCCCGGCAACGTAGCCAAAAATGCAGTGGAAGGCGCAGCTGGCCTCGTTAAATCTGGTGCCGAGGGTCTGTACGACATCGGTTTCGGACAGGGCAAGGACGAAGAGGGAAATATCAAGCACGGCGTCGGTGGACTTGTCGGGATCAACGACAAAGGCGAGTTCGCTCCCATGGAGCGCCTCAACGCACTCACGCAGAAATATGTAACGGATCCCGCAGTCGCCGAATGGAATAAAGGAACTGAAGAAGGCGGCCTTGCTGGCATCGGTCACAAAGCACTGTCGACGATTCCTCTGGTCGGCCCGTGGGCCGGAAGTATCGGCGAACAGGCTGGGACCGGAGATATCGGTGGTGCCACTGGTCAGGTCGCTGGCCAAGTCGCTCTTGGTGAGCTCGCTCATCACGCCCCGGCGCTTGCCGACAAAGTTGTGCGTGGAACTCCGCTCACGGAAGCTGGAAAGCTCGCGGCTGCGAAGGAACAGGCACTAACCGTCAAGAAACCGTCGATGACGGAGACGGAATACTCCGCGAAGGTTCAGGCGGCCATGCCGGATCTCCAGAAAGTCGCGCAGGACAATGCCGGGAAGATTAAAACGCCGCGCGATGCCGTCGGTGCGATCAATCGTCGCGTTCAGGAGATGGAAGCGCCAATCGGTGAGCACCTGAAGGGTCTGAACAGGCCAGAAGACATGGTGCACGTCGATCAGTACCACGATCAGATCGACAAAGCCATCGATGCGGAGATGGCGAAGCATCCCGGGCAGCTGACGGCCGCAGAAATTGAGAAGGCCAAGACCCAGATCGACAAATTTGTCGGCGATCAGCCGAAAACTCTCGAAGAAGTCGAAGGAAACCGCAAGCGATTGAATCAGGACGCGGAGGATTACTACAAATCGCGTCCGGCCGACAAGCGGGTGATGGATTCCTCTGACGCAACAGCGATTGCACAGCGTGCGGCGGCGAATGCGATCCGTTCGATCCTCTACGGGGACGACGCGAACCCCGGATTACTCGAAAAAGCTGGTGTGACGGCCGTCGACCAGGCGGGGAATCAAGTTCCGCTCCGCGAATTCCGCCAGAAAGTCGGAAACCTTCTCGAAGTGCGCGATCATTTCGAGGATGCGATTGTCCGCGCGGAACAAACCGGAAACTGGAAGGCGTTCGATAAACTGCACAGCGGTTCTTCGTTGGCCGCTGGTGGTTTGGGTGCCATCGGTGGACTTGTGGCTGGTGGTCCGATTGGCGCGCTGTTCGGAACGCTCGCTGGCGAGGGTGTGAAGGCGTGGGGCGACTACCTGCGCTCAAAAAATCCGAATCTGAACGTCCAAAAAATGTTCCGGAATCTCGAGGCTACCGGAAAACCGAATACGATCGAGCCAGTCACGAAGGATATCCAGCATCAGTACCAGAACGCCATCGGACCACAGACTTCGGACTTCGCTGAACCAATTGGGCCAGCGCGGCCGCCGGGGAATTTTCAGATGGAAGAGCTCCGGCCGAATCAGGATGCCCTCTGGCAGCAGCAAGTAGGCCAGCCGCAACCGCTCGAGACCGGGGCCCCTTCGCCGGGACGGCACGTAGAGCCCATAGGACCGCAGCCACAGGCCGAAGCGCCTCTCGGACCCATCCAAGGCCAGCAGATCCCTTTGCACCTCCCCAGCGGCCCGGAGGAGGCCCCACTGTTCGGTATAGAGCATCCTGCCCCCCGGGCACGAACTTCCGGAGCTCCGGAGGCCCCTGCGGAACCTCCGGCAGCCGTCGGAGGGCCCGGGCGAGAGGGTACGCTCGGCCGGATCGACTTGACGCCACAAAAGACGTCCATCGAGGACCTGAAAGTCGGCGACACCTTCGTCGACGACAAGGGAGATCCGCGCCGGATCACGGATATCACCGAAGACGGTACGGTCAAGACGGCCGACCACACGATGCGCGATTACAAAGCTGATGAGATCGAGCACCTCGGCGAGATCAACTCTCCACGGGCGCAGCTGGCGCGCGGTGGCATGCTCCATGTCGGAGATGAAGAAGGCCGTGAAATGATGTTCGCTGGTAATAATCCAGAACATGCGGCTGAATTCCACGAGGCAGTTAAAAACACACCGGGAGCAAGATTGAACAAGGATGGCTCCGTTACACTGACAATCTCACGCCGACAACTGCCAGAACAGGCTGGTGAGCGTTCCATCCGCTCGGGTGTCTTCTTTTCGCCAGAAGAGAAATCTCCGTTCGCAAAAAGCTATACAGGAAAAAGTGGATATGGCGGCCCGATGAAGATCGTCGAGCAGGATGTCACTTTCAAAAATCCGATTCTCTCGAAAGGAGCCACTGGCGGGAAGGTTCCAGAACGTGTCTACGATGAACTGAAGGGCAAGAATTCCTACCAAGAAATGCGGAAGGATGTTCTCGATCACACGGGTACATTGCAATGGAACAAACCGAGTTCCGCTGAATTGGCTCAACGCGTTGGTGATGTCCTTGAAAAATACGGAGCTGACCGCGACTATGCCGAAGACATCATTCGCAACAGTAAGAAGGGTAGCACGTTGCCCTATGCCATTCAGGAACACATCGTTGCACAGGCCGTACGCGATGCTGGCTACGACGCAGTGCTGGGATACTCGAAGACTGGTGGACAGCCGCGTCTATCTGAACTCTTCGATGTAAACCGGAAGGAATACCCTTGGCGATCACGCATGACCGAAATCGGCGAAAAGTCAGATCGTTACGATCTTGGAGAAATTGGCGGCACGGAAACTCCGCGCGGCGAAGAAGTAGCGCCGATGGAGCGCCCGACAGAAGGGAATAAAATCGGAGAGCCGGAGAGGAAAGAATTCCTCGACGCGATTAAAAAACTTGGTGGAGATACTGAGCTCGCAGACGAGCAGTGGCATGAGATGAGCGAAGAAGAACGCGCTCACGCGCTCGACAGGTACCGGGGCCAGCTCGAAGGGAAGGGACCGAGGACTGAGCCCGTCCAGTCTGTCGAAAAGGCCATCGATGCGCTAAAGGAACGCGTCAAGGATCGATCACACAAAGGTCAGGAGCGCGATTATCAGGTGGCTCCGTCTGGCGAAGTAAATCCGCGCCAGCTCTACCAGACGACGTTCCTTCTCGATGACGGATCCGCGCTGCAAGGCGATATGGGAATCAAATCGCACATGCAGCTCGCGCGTGAGGTTGGCCAGCATCACCTGAACGATGCGAATGCGATCCGCATCGTCACGCCGGATTCGTACGAGCTCCACGGCATGCCGTCAGAAGCGCAGCTCGCGGAAATGAACCGCTACTTCCGTGAACTGCCGCGCGAGGGTCGGCAGAACGTCCACGACGCCGGCTACGTGTACTGGGATTTCTATCCGAAAGAAGTGACCGGATACTCGGCTGACGCGGTGCACGCGGATCACGCGACAGGAGCTGGATCGTTCTCCGATTTCCGCAGGGCTATCGACGAATATTATTCTCCGACGACAACCGTCAAGGTCTCTCCTGACGGATCCTCGGTCAAGCTGATGGAGAATCCTCTCGATGTGAAAGGCAGCGGAGAGAAGGGGCGTGTCACCACCTCAGATCTCCTGAAGGCCTTCAATAAGTACACGAAGCAGGCCGTCGGAAAACTGTCGATGGAAAAAGCGGAGCCAGCAGAAATGGTAGAACGCGCAAAATCTTTTGCCGAGGATGAAGCGAGATATCAGCTCGCACGGGACAACAGTGGCGCCGCCTGGTACACGAAGCAGATGGACGAGCACGATGCCGTAGCGCAACAGATGCGTCCAGATCTGCGGGATCCCGCGAAGCTTAGTATGTTCAAAATGGCCGAAGCAATTCTTTCTGCTGGGCAGAAGCCGTACGGAAATTTCAAATCTGCGATGAAGGCGTGGGATGTTTACGCTAAGACCGGAAAATTCTCCGAGCGGAATCCTGCTACAGGGAATTCGTGGGGCCCGAGAGCCGCTATAGCTTACGGAAATGCGTTCGGCATGCTCAACAAGCTGATCGAGGAGCATGGCGAGCAGGGCGCATCCGACTGGCTGTTGTCCGACCATCCGGTCAGTGAGTTGCGGAAATACAACGAAAGTGTTTCGGGGAAAATGGATTCGCAGCGCCCCGGCGTTCTGATCCTCGGCGAGAAGCGTGGACCCTTCGCGCAAAATCTCCATAAAATCGAGAGCGCGTTCACTGCGGATATGTGGGTGGCGCGGACGTGGAACCGCTGGATGGGAACTGCGGAGATCGATCCGGAGACGGGCGATCCTGCAAGCGATGCCCCGCGCAATGACTCCGAACGCGCACTGATGCGCGAGGCGTTCGACGCGACAGCTGAAAAACTGGGATTGTCAACGAGTGCCCTGCAGGCCGTGATGTGGTATTACGAGCAGGCGCTCCATGGCGCGCATGGCGTGCCGAAGGAAAGCTGGAGCTTCTCAGACGCGGCGAAAAGGGCTTCGGACGAAGAGGCGGAAATTGAGACGAAGACACTGAGCGGGAAGGCGATAAAGCGCAAGCCTGCTGCTACTTTGTCGCCTGTCCGTCGGAAATCTTCTTGAGCTTCGGGACGTAATCCTTGCGAGCCGCGCCCATGGCCTCGCTGAATTTCTCAGGGCTGGGCATCTGGCCGGACTTGATGAGTTGCTGGGCAATATTGCGGAGTTCCGAAGGCGTCAACTGTTTCTCGTTGTCCATGGATTCCTCCAGTTCGTAGTGTACCCCCAGACCGCGATCCCTCCTATAGTCCACCCGTTATCCTTGTTCTGGTACTTTGGTTTAGTGCCCCCGTACTGCCTTAGAGCACTGTTTCCTGATCCAACTCGCCAAAGAAATATGTTCTGCTTTCGCAGCCGCTACAAGGCGAGATTTTAAATCCGCATCAAGCTTCAGAAGATAGCGACCTTGGTACGGACCACGCAAAAATTCAGCCATCGTACGATTGTTCTTTCTGGTATTGCACTCCTTGCAGCAAGGAACTGCATTCCGTGCTGTGTACCCATGGCGGTTATTTTTCCGGTCGATTCCGGACCATTTAAACTCACGTCCTCTTCTTCTGAAGACTAAACTTGGAGCGCGTCCACAGTACCGACAATTCCGGTGAATTATCGCAACGAACTCTTTTTCTGTCAGTGTCCAGTTTTTCTTCTTATATTTAGCGTCGTTACGTACTCTCCTGAAGAGGTGATGCTCAAGCGGTTTCAGTCGTGGACTCATGTGTACCTACAGTATATACTCCGTCTTGTCCCTAATGGCCATTCCCGTCGAGATCACGGTAGAGAAGGCGCTTGACCAGATAGCAGCAAGGAAATGCGTCCCCATCGGGATCCTCTCGTACGACATGGAGAAAGAGACGCTGGTGATCGAGCTCGTGGGCCAGATCCATCCGGACGAAGTGAACGCCCTCCTCATAAAGCTCGGAATCGAAGCGAACTTCACAGAAAAATGAACCTGACTTATCATCCGATCATTCACGGTCAGGGAAGACGTGGAAAACACACTCGAGCATATCGCTCCTACAACGACGCCAAAAAGCGATGCACCAATAAAAAAGCCACTGGCTACAAGAATTATGGTGGTCGAGGCATCAAATTTCTCTTTACGTCCTTTCAGCAGTTCTTCGCAGAATTGGGGCCGCGCCCGAAAGGCAAGACCCTTGATCGAAGAAATAACGATGGCCACTACGAACCAGGCAATGTCCGATGGGCAACACGACGAGAGCAGAATCTAAATCAGCGTTACCGTCCGGACAGACGCGAAAGAATGCTGGGCAACAAACTCTTCTTGGGACGGCAGCACACTAAAGCAACAAAACTTAAAATGTCGAAGGCTGCAGTCAGGAGATGGAATGCGGATCGCACTCGTCACTAACTGGAACGGTATAGGATTGACCCGCGATGGAGAACTCCTTCGGAATTTCCTTCAATCCAAAGGGAACGAAGTTTTTGAATATCAGTGGGACGGTGAAGCGCCGACTGAGAAATTCGATCTGGTTATTTTCCTTGAAGTGATCCCGCGAAACTTTCTCGAGCTCGCTCCTGTTAAGTGGGCTTTTTTGAACCCGGAGTGGTGCAAGCCGGATGTGATCAAGATGGCCGAGCGGCACATCGACAGGATCTTCGCAAAGACGCACGAAGGCCAGAGGATCCTCGAGGGGACATTTCCGGGCAAAGTTTTCTATACGGGCTTCCTGACGCGCGATCAATTCACGCCGGCGATAAAACGCCAGAAATGGTTCCTGCACATCGGGGGAAATTCTTCGATGCGCGGGACACAGGCTGTGGTCGACGCATGGAAATGGAAAAAGGACGGCTTTGAGCTTCAGTGCAAGCTCTTCGTCGTCTCTTCGGTCTTGCAGGATAAGCCGAATCTTCTAAACGTCACCTACATCGAACGCGCGACGGAAGAAGAGCTCTACAGTCTGCAGAACCAGTGCATGTTCCATATCTATCCGAGCGGCACCGAGGGCTTCGGTCATGCGCTCCACGAATCGCTGAGTGTCGGCGCTGTCCTACTCGCTACGGATGCGCCGCCGATGAATGAAATTAGCAACGCGTACCGGATGAAGGCGAAGAAGGTCGGCAAGTACAATCTTTCGGATGTCTATGAAGTGGACGCTATCGAGATCTTTGAATCGGTGCAAGCGGTCCTGACCGTCTATGATGGACCGCCCCAGTCGTGGCATTTCCCGCGAAAAGAATTTGAATCGCTGAACGCGGAATTCGCGACGCGATTCGAGAAGGAACTGCTTGCCATGGAGCCGGGAAAGAAAGCTCCAGTGGTCCGCACCGCGAAAACGAAACCGAGCATCGCGTTTATCGGAAATTTCAAGGCCAGCGAGAGCACAGAGAACATGATCCGCTGGGCGCTCGAGGAACGTCTCGGCTACGACGTCGAGCAGTTGCAGGAAAACGAAGTGAATCTGGCAGCGATCCGGAGCGCGTGTCTTTGGAACGACGCTCTCTTGTGGGTGAAGACTCCAAACTGGCTGCAGGTGACGAACCGTGAGATGGAGGAACTGCTCGAGGAGATCAAAATTCCGTCGTTCTCGATTCACCTCGACAAGTTCTGGGATATCACGGAGAGAGAGCCGCAGATCGGCGTGCATCCTTTCTGGAAGACCGATTTCGTTTTTACGGCCGACGGATCCGCGCAGGACAGATTCAGGGAACGCGGAGTGAATCACATCTGGATGAAGCCAGCGGTGAGTGAAGTCTACTGCCACCCAGGCTGGACGTGGGATATGTACCGCTGCGACGTCGGCTTCGTTGGAGCAAAGGACTACCACGCGCAATATCCCTTCAGGAAGCAGCTCGTCGAGTTCCTCGAGAAGACCTACAAGGAACGCTTCCAGCACATCACAGGCCTGCGCGGCCACGGCCTGAATGATTTCTATGCGAGTTGTTCTGTGGCCATTGGAGATTCCATCTTTGCGGGCACGCCATATTATTATTCGGATCGTGCCCCGGAAACGACAGGGAGACAAGGATTTTTGTTACACCCTAAAGTTGACGGACTTTGCATTCCTTGTGCTACCTATCAACCACAAGATCTCGATGATCTCAGAAATCAAATCGACTTTTGGATCGCCAATCCACAGCAGCGCCGTGAGAAAATTATTGAATGTTTCGACCATGTGATCTCTCACGATACTTGGACGGTGAGGCTTAGGGAAATTTTAAGGATAGTTTTCGATGGGCATAAAGCACACTTTTAAGGATTTAAGCGGTCTGCGATTCGGAAGACTCACCGTGCGTTGGCCTTCTGGACGGCACGGTGGAAGAACGCGGTGGCTATGTTCCTGTGAATGTGGAAGTATTCGACCATCCATACCCACAGACCATCTTGTTCGTGGAAACACAAAGAGTTGTGGATGCCTTCAACGAGAAAAGGCGGCACGAACAGGTGCTGCCAAGAAACTTCCAAACCATGGTGCAGGAATGAACGCACTGTACGCGAGATATAGAATCGCTGCCACTCAACGTGGCCTTATATTTGGCATTTCCAAGAAAGTCTTTGTTTTCACGATTCTTTTAGATTGTCACTACTGCGGTGCAAAACCACGAAAATGTTACGTAAATAAGTCTGTTTTCTGCGTGAGCAACGGAATCGACAGAATGAACAATTCAAAAGGTTACGAGAAATCAAATATCGTGCCCTGTTGTTCGACGTGCAATTTCATGAAAGTGAAAATGTCCCACGATGAATTTATCAAGCAATGTCGTGCTGTAGCAAAATTCAGGGAGAAAATCTGATGCCGAAATGTACGAAGGTCGATTGCAAGAACGATGCTACGAAAGCGCTGAAGTTGGTTTTCCGCAATGTGGCCGACGGTCCGAGCGTCACCGCATATATCGCGCTCATCGTCTGCGACGAGATCCACATGCCGGAGGAGGAAGTCGTCCAGTTCTATACGGAAAATTTCGAGACACTCTGCCTGTGCATCGAAGAAGTCGGCAAGATCAAGCCGAACATTGCGCTCACAAGATTTTCGTGGGTGCCGCTCGAGGAAGCGGAAACCAACTGGGCGGAAGCGCTCGATAGAGCGAAGACCGTCAATCTCGTGGAGGAAAAATGATCCCGGTGATCTGGCACCACTCGGATGGTTTCTGGGACTGTGCGTTTCCGAGATACATCCTCGATCACGCCGCGCGCTGCATGCACGTCGTCGGCCTCGACAAGGTGCCGATGTTTTTTGGGCAAGATACCGCAGTGGTGGTTGTGCCTGGTCGGCACTCGGATCATCTCGATCAGTACGCCAGCCTGCGCGAGGTCGCAAGCGATTTCAAGAAAGTGATCTACATCATCATCGGCGACGAAGAGGGCGTCTTCCAAGTTCGTGCGCTCCACAATGAGAACGCGAAGATCTGGTGGTTCATGCCGCCATTCAATCCGAAGCAGGAAGTGGACCGTGTGGCGCCGAACGGCTGGCCGACAAATGCGATCGAGATGATCGGTGAGGCGCGAAAAGCGAGCCGGGGAATCCGCAGCTTCGACTGGAGCTTCATGGGACAGGTGACGCACCGGAGGCGGGAGGAATGCGTCGCTGCCGCGAAGGATATCCCCCGGGGGCACCTCCTGTGCACGACTGGCTTCACGAAGGGAGACACGCGAGAAAATTATTACGACGTCATGGTGAGATCCCGCGCGGTCCTTTGTCCTTCGGGGCCCTGCACGCCGGACTCGTTCCGGCTTGCAGAGGCCCTCGAGGCCGGATGCATGCCGATTGTCGATGACGCGACTCCGAACCCGCTCTATCCTCCGGGCTACTGGAAATACGTCTTCGCGAATAAGCCGCTCCCATTTCCACTGGTCACCGATTGGAAAAATCTTCCTTTCATACTTGAGTTCTGCCGGGATAACTGGGAGCACCGCATCGGTGCATGCCGCCTCTGGTGGAAGAGCCAGAAGGAACGCATGATCGCCGAGATGAAAGAGGATCTCAATGAAGAATAAGATCACCGTTCTCATTCCGACGTCACCGATCCCGAGTCATCCGTCGACGGCAGTGATCGAAAAAGCGATCTCGTCCGTTCGCCAACATCTGCCCGACGTCAGGATCATGGTTATGATCGATGGTCTCCGGGACGAGCAGAAACACTACCAGGCACAATACCTCGAATACATCAAGAACCTTGTCGGGATCTCAATTTTCCACGAAAAGAATATTTGCCTGATGCCCTTCATGGAGTTCACGCACCAGGCGGCGATGACGCGCAAGGCGCTGGAGATGGTGACGACACCGCAGATCCTCTTCGTGGAACACGACACATTTTTTCTTGACGGTTTGCCGATCGATTTCGAGGGGATCTCGAAAGTGATCGAAGCCGGCCACGCAAACATGATCGGCTTTCACTGTCAGTGGGAACCCTGGGTCATCCCGGAGCACGAGCATTTGATGCTCGACAAGGAACGCGTCTATTTTGACGGCGTGCCGATGATCCGCACATGGCAGTGGAGTCAGAGGCCGCACGTTGCCTCGGCTGACTTCTATCGTCGTATTTTACATTCTTATTTCAGCAAAGACTGTCGTACATTCATCGAAGATCAAATGCACCCAACAGTTCTCGCCACCCGTGCGGCCGCTGGAGATGATGCATGGAACCAGTGGCGGCTGATGATATATGCTCCAGATGGATCAATTAGAAGAACATGGACCACTGATGGTCGTGGGAGTGATCAAAAGTTCGATTGTAAGCCATGAAGACGCTAGATCTGACAAACCAAGAATACGGAAGATTGACTTTCCGTTGGCCAATTGGACGAAGAGGAGATGACATTATTTGGTTGATTTCCTGTGTGTGCGGAAATCTCCTAACAACTAACGCCGCTCCGATTCGCCGTGGAAATACGAGTAGCTGTGGATGTTTAAGGAAAGAGATGTTGGTGGCTCGCACGCGAACCCACGGAATGAATGGAACGCTCGAACAGACAATGTGGCTCTCGGCAAAAGTCCGTGCAAAGAAGAAGCACGTTCCTTTCAACATTGAACTCTCTGACGTCATCATTCCAGCATTTTGTCCATTGCTCGGAATTCCAATTCGAAAGAGCAAAAAATCACTCAGTCCCAATAGCCCTTCGCTCGACAGAATTATTCCCGCACTAGGTTACGTAAAGGGAAATGTTCGGGTTATAAGCCACAAAGCGAACACTGCAAAAAGTAATTTGACCATCGAAGAGATGGAGACTCTACTGACGAACTGGAGGAAGTCATGTCCACAGTGAGCATCGCTGAAGCAGAATTTGTACCCAGAAAACTCAATGGCGGTGAGTATACGGTGAAGATGCCGAAATTTCTCGCGGAGCATCCAAGCTGGGACAACTGGGAAAGGGAACGATTCGCCAGTATGAAAGAGAATTTGAAGCAAGGCGACGTATTGTTCGACGTTGGATCAGAAACTGGATCTATCTCCGCAATTTATGCGAGATTTGTTGGACCGGAAAATATCGTCCTTATGGAATCGAATCCGGACAACTGGCAGAACATCTACGCGACGTGGCAGGCCGAAGGCCTTGCGGATCCGCTTGCTACGTTCTGCGGCCTTGTCAGCGATCAGACGCAGGTCCCGAAGACCAACTACGATCCCGCGTACATGGGAGCGTGGCCACTACCAGCGCTAACTGGGAGGGTGTGGACGCCGCGATCCTACCGCTACCTCCACGAGCACGCGCACAACACCGCGCAGATCACCCTCGATGATTTCTCTGCAACGAAGAAGATTATTCCGAAGGCGATCACCATCGACGTCGAGGGTGCGGAGTTCGAGGTGCTGCTCGGTGCCCGGGAGCTACTCAAAAAATCGCGGCCGCTCGTCTGGGTGAGTATCCATCCGGATCTGATGCTCGCGCACTACAAGCACTCGGTGAAAGAAGTTCTGAGCCTGATGGCGCTGCTAAATTACAGGGATACGTGGCTCGCCAGCGACCACGAGATCCACTATCTCTTCAGGCCGCTGCTATGAATCTGCACGACGACATCACGGTGGTGATCCCCACCAGCCCCATTCCCAGTTGCCCGACAACCACGCTGATCGAGCAGACGATCAACAGTATTCGCGTCCATCTTCCCGACGTCGACATCCTCATCCAGGCGGATGGAGTTCGTCCGGAGCAGGAAAAATTCCGCGAGCCCTACAGGCTCTATATCGAAAGACTCGAGAACATCTGCTCCGATCCGGACAATAACATCACGATGATCGAGTTTGAGGAGTTCCATCATCAGGCGGCGATGATGAAGCGGAGCATCGGAGAAATCGGAACTCCGTTTCTCTTCTACGTCGAGCACGATCTTCCACTACTTCCGGATCCGATAGACTTCGTCGGAATGGTCCGGTTGCTTCGCTCCGGCGCCCTCAACCAGATCCGTCTGCACTACTGGTCGCAGATCCTCGACGATCATAAATACTTAATGCTCGACGAGAAGCCGCTGTTGATGGACGGCGTTCCGATTGTCCGTACTGTGCAGTGGTCACAGCATCCCCACGTCGCGCGTGTAGACTTCTACCAGCGGCTGATGGACGCGTTCTCTCCGAACTGCCGGACAATGATAGAAACTAAAGTGTACGGGCTGGTGCAGTCGGCGCGCTGGGACGATTACCGTTGCGGGATCTATGCCCCGGAGCCGAATCTCCGCAGGATCTACCACACGCATGGAAGGGAGGAAGAGCCTAAATGGGAAGAGAACTTTACATTCTGAGATCCACGAAAGGTCAATTCCTTCCCGGATCTCAAATCAGATTAATTCACGGCGGGGACCGAAGAGGGAAAAGAACTTCGACCTATGTTAGTTGGGTCGAAATGAAAAAGCGTTGTCTCAATCCGAATTGCGTCCAGTACAAGTATTACGGCGGCCGTGGAATTAAGATTTGCGCGAGGTGGCTGAAGTCTTTCAAAAACTTTCTCGCCGACATGGGTCATCGACCAGTAGGAAAAACCTTGGACCGTATAAAGACGAATGGACATTACAGGCCCTCAAACTGCCGTTGGGCCACGCACACGCAACAGGTGCGAGGTAGGAGAAAGCGGTAGATGCTCACCCCGATACAGTTCGCCGACATGCAGGAAGTCTGGATGCAGGTCATGGTCAAGCATCCTGAATTCACTCAAGCGCACGATCCTTCCGGGAACTACCACTCGGTGCGGGAAATCGTTCTCGGCGGATCGACGGGCTGGGCCGGAGTCCACCGGAGATTCACGCCGGCGCCCGGGATGCGCGTGATGGATGTCGGTGCGAATGCCGGGATCTGGTCGGCCTTCTGTGCAGTGAAAGGCGCGTACGTCGTGGCCTACGAACCTTTCGCAGCTCCGTACCTGCTCCTGACGATGATGATCGAGAAGACGAAACTCGAGAAGCGGATCACCGCGCTCAATGCCGCTGTGTGGCACAAGGATGGCTGGCTCCCTTATATCGGTAACATCACTTCGCTCGATGGCGCCTGCACCGTTTTCAACGGAGGACTCGAGACGGCCGGAGTTCCGTGGACGCGGTCAGACATCGTCAACGCAAAAAAAGTTGCGTGCGTCAGCTTCGATGAAGCCATCGGGTCTTTTGAGTGGGACTGTGTGAAGATGGACGTCGAAGGAGCGGAAGCCGAGATCATCGCATACTCAAAACCTGAGACACTGAACAGAATCAGGTTCATGTACATCGAGTTCCATCCATGGATACCGCAAGATCTCTACGATTCGATGATCAGAAAACTTCAGGATTTCTTCACCTTCGAGGGTCTCTACGTCAACGATCAAGGCCGCTGGGAGGCGGCTTACCTCACCCGATAACATGGCACCGAAATCAATTAACCGCGAAAAAGTGGAAGTGACATCTGGCGGAAAACGCGCCTCTCTGTTTACGAGAGAACCCGTCGATTTGGACATCATTGCGGAAATTTGGAAGCGCAACGTATACAAAGCGTTCCCAGAGAATGGGATGCGCGTCATGGACGTCGGTGCCCATAAAGGATTTTTCTCCATTCTTTGTGCTCTTCACGGAGCAATCGTAACTTCTTTCGAGCCTCATCCGTCGACATTCTTGGAACTCACTGCGAACATCAAGCTTAACTCAATGGATTCACAGGTTTTTCCAAACAAATTAGCAATCTGGTCGGAGAACACGATTCTTCGCCTTCATCAGAATCCGGGAAATCCCGGCGGCAGTAATGTGCATCGGGATCGCTGTGAGTGCGTTGGTGCTTGCAAGGACCTTCCCGTTGTGGAAATCCCCTCAGTCAGTTTCACTTCTGCTTTAGGAGAGAACGAGTGGGATATTGTAAAATTGGACTGCGAAGGAGCCGAGTACGATTTCCTCTGCAAGACTCCCGACGATTCCTTATCCCTGATCCGCTACCTAACGATGGAAGTTCACGACTGGTCCGGTGTGGAAGTCTACCGCCGGATGGTCAGGAAACTTTCACGCATTTTCCACATTAAGGGCGAAGGGAAGAACGGGAAATTGTTCTACTATCTCCACGCCACAAGGAGAACATGATCATGCAACCATTCGTAAGTTACGCCACAAATACGGGACAAACCACGCATCTTGCATCTGGAAACGACATTGCAGTTTACCCCTTCACTGTGCCATTCAAGATGGATGTGCGAGCACTCTGCGCGTTCATCGGAGTTGGTGACGGATCTAACAATTCCGACATCGGCATCTACGATGTGAACGGAACATTGCTCGGCCACATCGGTGCTCAAAAGATTGGAACGGCAGCCGCTCAAAGTTTTGGAATTTTGGATGGACCGATTATTCTCGAACCAGGAACTTACCTGTTTGCATTCACCAGCGAGGACGTTACTTTGGCGTGGGCCGTTGGAAGCCCTGCTTATCCCATCAGCCTTTATTCCACCAACTCCGTGTCAAGCGGTGGAGAACTGCCAGCGTCAATTGATGTGCTGTCCGAAATTGGGGAGGACATCACTGCCGCTCCACATCAGGGTTATCCGCCAGTGATGATTCTGCGTTAAACAATCAAGGGGCGTTCTTCGGAACGCCCCACTTTCTTCAAGAATGGATACGATGGCACCGAAATCACACTGGGAAATAGATCCTTGGGACGACAAAGAAATTTGGAAGCGTGTGATCGCACACGAAGAATACGATCCTCTGGAAGCGCGCGACCAAGCGCGATTAATCTTCGGTCTCGATACCGGAGCTCGCTGCCTTGAAATCGGCGCCGGAGTTGGCAGACTGCTAAAAGAAGGCGGCCATGGATTCTTTCAATGCGTGGGAGTGGACTCCTCGATTTCTCTCGTGGCCAGATCGACACGCTTTCTGATGTTTGAACCGATGTGCCGCGTGATCCTTACCGACGGTGTGCACCTTCCGTTCCCAGATGGGCATTTCGATTTCGTGTACTCGTTCACCTGTTTCCAACACATGGAGTCACTCGAGACGATCCGCAAGAATCTTTGCGAGGCTGTGCGAGTGTTACGGCCGACACGGAAATTCAAGATGCAGACCGTCTGCGGCGTCCGGGCGTCCGGGCGCTATGACGGATATGTTTTTGAATCCACCTACGAACTGACTGCCGAACTTTTTAAAGCTGGATTCAGCGAAGTGAATGTCGTTCAACAGGGCGACTGGTTGTGGGCCACAGGAGTAAGGTGATGATTATTGAAGCCGTGGTTGTGACGACGTACAGAAGGCCTGAGCTGCTCTACTGCTGCCTGAAGCGAATCCGAGAAATCGATCCATGGATCCCGATCTACGTCTTCCCGGACAGAGCGAGCGTCAACGACAAGGAACTTGCTCCGGTGATCGAGGCGTTCCAGAAAAACGTGCAGTGGAACCTCGTGCCGGATCACGACTACCATGGGAATTCGTATAATACGATGGAGGCCTTCCGGCTCGTCTACAACAATGACCACGGGATCGTTTATTACGTGGAAGACGACGTGATGGTGCACAAGGATTTCTTTTCGTGGCACCGGGAGCAACACGAGTTCTGGCCGAGGATCTTCGGAACGATGGCGTGGGTCTTTAACCGTCACGCGCCGATTGTCGATGACGTTCTCTTCCAGCCTTGGTACTACGCCATCGGGAGCTGCTTCAAGAGAGACAAACTGAAACTGATCGTCGAACATGCCACGCCCCGGTATTACGAAGATATGGCTGGCTACGTCGGAAAGCACTTTGGCGACACGCCTCTCAACAAGAGGCCGTTCGGAATCGAGCATTTCGAGCAAGACGGCCTGATCCAGAGGGTTCTCGACAGGGACAAGACGCAGACGATTTCACCGGGGATCACGAAGTGCAGCCACGTCGGCATGTACGGCTACAATCGCGGCTGGAACACGGGGATCGATCTTTTCTCCGGGCTCGATCGCTTTGAGGATCGCGTGGCACGTCTCGAGGCATTCATTGCGGATCCCTATGAGCGCGCCGAGATGTTCGGCAGGGAAATCGTGGAGCGCGAGATCGGGCACGAGCTCCCGAAACGCGAGCTCCGCTATAAAGTGAAGCATCCGTTCGGATGGGAGAGCGAATATATTTCCGAACGTGTCCTTACTCCGAAAGCGTTGCCGACACGCGTCAACTCCGTGCGCGTTACGGAAGAAACGATCTTTGAGCTCATAGGAAACGTGGTACAGTAGCAATCGATTCATCTGCCAGAAATCGGGCTGGCCTCTAAACTGCTTTGGAGGCATCCCGATGACCGCTTACGACAACACACCACAATCAGTAGTCGAAATGCTGATCCCGGGCAGGCCTTCCTATGCTTACGGATCGAAAGCCCCCGGGCCGACCTGCCGGATGATCATCGATCACGACTCAGTGACCACGAACGTCGTGACGCTAACTGTCACCATCACTGATGGAAATATTCCTCTCGTCGGCGACCTGATCTACGTCTACGCCACATCGAACAGCGCCGGAGCGTTGAACCAGACGACAGGAATTGCGATCTCTGCCGTCAACATCACCGCCACAACTGGCAAAGGCACCATTCAATATCCGAAGACTGTCGGCAACCAGGGCAACACCGTCGATACCGGATATGCACTTTCGACGCCGCAGGAAACTGCAGAGGCTCTGACCACCAACAAGAGCCGAGCGTTTGCGATTCAGAACACTCTCGGGCGCGGTTACGGAGTGAGCTGGGCTTTCACATATCCATCGGCGCCGGCATCCGGATCCATCCAGCTGGAGGGCGCGATAAACGACGTCGATAGCGAGTACACAATCATCGGAGCCGCGAACACAACGGTGTCCGGTTATAACGAGGTTTTTGCCACCGTTCCGGAGCTCGTCAACTTCGTGCGCCTGCACGTCACCGCCGCGAGTGGTGGAACGAACCCGACAGTTATCGGGAAGATCCTACAAGCCTAAGAGGCGCTAAAGTATGGCAATAGGGTTTGTCCAAGCGCCTGCGGCCCCGGCATCGGGAACGTCCAGCCCTGTGACGCTGGCGTTTGGCTCGAACAACACGCTTGGAAATTTCCTCATTGCGTTCGTCCAGCTAAACAGCGGAGCCACGTTCACGAGCCTGACCGATTCGCAAGGGAATTCATGGTCGCAGGCTGGAGCATTTCAGGCCGACAGCGGTGGCAATAAGATCGGCGTGTTCTTCGCCATGAACGCGAAGGCTGGCGCGAATACCGTGTCTCTGGCCTTCACGGGCGGAATCACAGTTCGACTGGGTACAGCGGAATATTCCGGCGTCGCTCGAACTTCCGCATTTGATACTTCCAACGGCGCAGCGGCAACCTCTGCATCCGTAACTGGCGGCGCGATCACTCCAGCTGCAGCTGGTGAGCTGTTCATTCTCGCTGGCGTGGCGTTGACTGCGCCAACTTGGGCAGCAGGCACGAGCATCAGCACAGTCTTGTACGGTGGCGCGAGAGCAGCAAACCTCGGCTATAACCTGTCTGGCGGATCCGGCAGCCTGACTCCCACCATGACCATCGCCTCTGCGGCTAACGCAGGCGTTGTGGCAGCGTTCACGCCGGGATTCACGATCTCTGGAAACATTGGTGTTCCCTTTGGACTCGTTTCTTACACGGGAACCGTCAGTGGTTCCGTGCAAGCTGATGCGTCTGGAAACTATACGATTCCTACTTTGGGAAACGGATCGAGCCTCACGATCACGCCATCCGCAAACGGCGTTACGTTCTCGCCGACGAATTCCTCGCAGACAATCAGCGGTGCCAACATCACGGGAGTGAATTTCACTGCGACCATTACCCCCGTGATCGGCGTCTGGTCGGATCAGGGCACGGTGATCAACACGATCAGCGGAAATCACCTCGAATCCAGCACCCTCATGTACGAGGCAAACCCAGTCATAATCTCTCCTAACCCGGATGGAAAAGTTTTCAAGATTTGGGGCAGCACAGTTGCCGGGCCATGCTACTCGGAGTCTTCAGACTGCGTCACTTGGCATGACTATGGAAGCAATCCATTGGTCGCTCAGGGGCCGGGACAGTTTGAAACCAAAGTGAAAAAAGTCGGCAGCACGTACTACATGTTCACTGGTCCGATTCCCGGTGGTCCGGTTGCAGTGTACACATCCACGGATGGCGTCACGTTCAGCTTGCAGAACGCAAGTGCCATCACTGTGGGTGGCGTGGGAACGGATGACCACATCTGGGCCGGGCAGCTTGCAGTCGTCGATATCGTGGGCGGAACTTGGTTCGCTTACTACGCGGGACAAGCGGTAGCAAATGGTCCGTATGTGATGATTCAAGCTACTTCACCTGATGGCATCACTTGGACGAAAAACTACAGCAATGAAATCACGAGTTTTGGCCCGAGCAATTTCGATTTTCACAAAGTGAACGGAGTCTACTACGGCTGGTCCCAAGTAGTCATAAATGGCATTCCGAATTTCGGCTCTCTCGGTTTACCGTCGGACATCATGCGTTATTCGTCGTCCAGCCCATCCGGCCCGTGGACAGCGCTTGCAACTCCGACGTTCTACAGGACGCTGGCTTCTGAAGGCATCGGCCTGACGACAGGTCAGGTTGCCGATCCTTCGATGGTGGAAGTGAACGGCGTCACTTATATGACCTTCACCGCAAAGTCGGCGGGACAGACTGGGAACAACGGGATCGTCAATCTGGCAAAAGCCAACGCGACCATCGCACAAATAGTTGGCAGCTACGAAGGTGTGGTCAACGTCCCGATCCCCGGTACAGGCGGCTTCGAGATCAACGGCATTGGCGCAGGTCAATCGGGACAGATCGCCAGCGACAATTTCAACCGCGCCGATTCAAATCCCATCGGAGGAAACTGGACAACTATAAATGGAGCCGCTGTCACTCAGCTTTTGTCCAACCAAGCAACTGCCGCTGTCGCGGGGACAACCGGAGAATCTTGGTGGAACGCGAACGCGTTTCCGAATGATCAGTGGGCACAAATAACGCTCCCCGTTTTCTCCGCTTCTCCGACTTCTTTTGGTGGCGTGGCTCTGCGGATGAACATGTCAGGGGTGTACACAGATTATCGCTGCTTCATCGCTTCAAACGGCAACGGGAACATAGGGAGATTCAATGCGGGATCGAGCCTGAGTCTGTTCAACCACGCCACCACCGTTGCGGCAGGAAATACGGTAACAGGTACAGTAATGGGAATCGTTTTGGCGGTCTACGACGGCCGGAACTTGCTCGGGATCGCAAACGATGGGTTGGTCACTTCCGGCGCAGCTGGCCTTCTGATCGACCCGGTGACGTCGGTAGCAAACGCGGCCGCCGACAACTGGTCAGCTGGCAGCATCGCCGCTTCTCCAAGCATCGTTTTTGGCATTCGAGGAAATGCCGGGATTGCGGGAGCAACAGTCAGTTGGGTGGGACCTACATCGGGCTCCACAACCGCAGACGGCTCGGGTAACTTCAACACTGGAGAGATCCTTCCGAACGGAGTGTATACGGTCACGCCCACTTTGGCGGGGCACGCGTTCACGCCAGCGAACAAATCGGTAATCGTTTTGAATGCGGACACGACTGGAGTGAACTTTACGGCCGCAGCATCCGGTGGCGGTACGGGAGAGAAATTCGACTTCACGTTTCGATTCTGAAGAAAATGACAAACTATATCACCATCGTAAACACAAACTTCCCGCAAGCGGATGGCCCACTCAATCCGGCTCAATGGACAACCCTGCCGGGAACAAGTGCGATGGCTGTCGCCAGCCACCTTGCAGAGGCTTCGGTTAACAACACGCCTTGTGCAGCGTTTTGGAGTGCAGATTCTTTTCCGTTGGTCGGAAACCAATGGTGCGAAGCTGCTCTCCATCAATTGGGTGGAAACACGGCGAACTTCGTCGATATTTTCATACTTACCTCCGAGCCGTCTGTTCTGGGAGGTTTTTTCGCAGAAGCCGTATCAAATGGCAATGGAACCATCGGTATCAGTCTGTTTGACAATACGTCAGAATTGCAGATCGGTCCTACGTTCAACGTGACATTCGTTGTCGATGCGATCTTGAGGGTCGAGTTCATCAACGGTGTGGTCACGATGAAATATAACGGCGTGACCATCGAATCGATTGGTGGGCTCTCTTCTCACAATTCTGATTCCGGGCCTCCGGGGATGTTCGTGGGCACAGCGGATGTGGTGACCAACGCGACGGTGTCACATTTTTCCGCTGGAACAATTGTTCCGAGTAGCGGTAGTTCTGAGTTAGACTTTGGTTTCCGCTTTAAGTTTTAGAAAGTCGAAGGAGAAAGTCGTGAAGAAAATCTACCCAGCCTTGTTGTTCACACTCGCCCTGTGTCTCGCTCCCTTTTCAATGGCTCAAGTCAGCTTGTGGCCATCCACAACAGTTCCAGCGGTTCCAGATAACATAGACACTCGGCCTGCCGAATTGGGCGTGCAGTTCAAATCGGACGTCGCTGGAAAAATCACCGCGCTGCGCTTTTACAAAGGAGCCCACAATACCGGGACGCACACTGGCCACCTCTGGAGCAGCACGGGAACACTGCTGGCGAGCGCCACCTTCACAAGCGAGACGGCTACGGGCTGGCAGCAGGTTACGCTTTCAACTCCTATTGCGATTTCAGCCAACACGATCTACGTGGCTTCGTATTTCTCTCCAACCGGAAATTTCAGTTACACGCGTCCATATTTCACGGTGAGCTGGGACACTCCACCGCTTCATGCTCCAGCCAGCACGACGACACTTCTGAATGGCGTCTATGCCTATGGAGCGACGAGCACTTTTCCCTCTTCGAGTTTTCAGCAATCAAATTATTACGCGGACATAGTGTTCGTCTCTGGTCCACAATTTCCCACGTCAGTCACCACGACTGTCGGTCCTGTCGGCATCACGCTAACTTGCGGATCCACAGGGTCCGTAACACTTGGACCTTTGACTTTCACCTGCAACGCAATCGGACCAGCGCACAACGTGCTGGTTGCCTGGACGGCGTCTACGAGCGTGGTGGTCGGATACAACGTCTACCGCAGTACGACGAGCGGCACTGGCTACGCCAAGATCAACACGTCGCTCATCAGCGCCCTGAACTACACGGACGGAAACGTGCAAAGCGGAACCACTTACTTCTATGTGGCCACAGCCGTGGACTCGAGCGGTGCAGAGAGTGCGTTTTCAAATCAGGGCACGGCGGTCATCCCGTAATGAACCCCAAGAAAAAGTCACTGGGGATCTATCTGACGACGGGGAGGGATGAGATCTTGGTTCACATCCCGCTTCGTTTCGTCCTCGAAGACATCCCGCAACCTCCAAATCTGGAGCAGCTCAAACGGGCTTACCTGACAAAGCGCGAAGAAGAAGTTCTGCACGGCGTGATGGAAGGGAAGGGCAACAAGGAAATCGCCGAGGATATACATCTGACCGAACGCACCGTGAAATTTCACATATCGAGTCTTCTGGCGAAGCACAGGGTTGTCTCGCGCATTCAGCTGTACGGCATCTACGCAAACGCAGGTGGAGAACGGCAATGATGAGTCTCTGGGAATGGTTCATGCAAAATACGCTGCTGATTTTCGGTGTACTCTTCGCGTTCTACATCATCGCGTTCAATAAATTACCCGGCATCACGGGATGGCAGGCCTTTCTCGACAGCTTTGAAAGCAAGGGCGGCCAACTCTTGTTGCTGTGGGTATCGGACGGTTTAGTCCTTCTGCTGCTCATTCATTTCTGGAAACTATTCGATGCCCAACTCCAGACCACCATCGTTGGAATTCTTTCGGCGGTGAACGGCGCTTTCCTTGGTGCGATTGGTGCACGTAACACCAACGAAGCCGGAGTGAATGGAAGTGGGAAGGGCCCAGCAACACCTGCACCAGCACCAGCACCTGCGCCGAAGCCGTCGCCGGCGCCGGCGCCGACTGCTGTGACTGACGTGCATCCGTAAAAACAAGGGGCCACTTAATGGGGATCCACTGGGACGGCACGATCACGCTGGGGAACGTGATTACGTTCTTTCTTTTCGCACTCGCGCTTATCAATTTTTGGAGAGCGCAAAGTGCTGCAAAAGAAGCGCAGTTGGAAGCCAAAAAGGATCTCGAGTGGCGAATCGCCAATCTTGAAGTTTGGCGCAAAGAGCACATGATCGACTCGGATGCGAGAGATCTTCTTCTAAGGAAGCTCGATGGCGCTACAGAGCTTCTCGAGTATCTGGTAAAAGAGAGGCATCGGGACAACGAGGGCAGGCGCAAGCCGAGAGAGGGACAGTACTGATGCAGTTTTCTGAGCACTTCGATAGCAGCGAATTCGAGATGGACGCGCCGATTCCGGCAGAGTGCGTGGATGTGGCGATAGAGTTCTGCACGCTGGTCCTCGAGCCGATCCGCGCTTTCATCGATGAACCCATGGATATCACGAGCGGCTACAGGCCACCAGGCGCGAACGCAGCGACGCATGGCGCCTTACACAGTGAGCACATCTGGACCGCACGCCATTGTGCCGCAGATTTCACTTTCAATACTTCAATCGGCAGGATTTCTTCCATCAGGGCGCTCTTCAATCTAATCCGCGAAAGCCCTTCGATCCCGTTCCATCAGGTGATCCTCGAGCACGGCGCCAGCGGCACGAGCATCATTCACGTCAGCTACAACCTCGACAAGATCGGCGTTCGCCAAGCACTGGAAGGTGCCACTCACAACGCGTCGCCCTACACTTCGTGGGAAGTTGCCACGTATATTCCAACCGCCCCCGGGGGACAGGAGAACGCGTGATGGCTGAGATCGAAACTGGAACGGTAAAGTGGTTCAACGCTTCAAAAGGTTTCGGCTTTATCGGCCGTGACCGGAAGCCGGACGTCTTTGTGCACTACAGCGGGATCGCTGGGGACGGATACAAGAGCCTGAACGAAGGCGATCAGGTAGAATTTGAGGTCACCAAGGGGCCGAAGGGCCAACAGGCCTCAAACGTCAGAAAGATCGATTAGGAGAAATCATGAAGAGAAATCGCGCTGTACTTGCAGTGTTGCTGGTCTGTGTGTCTCTTGCCGGATGCGCCGCCAGAGTGAAGAACGTCACAGACCTTCCGCCCGGAGTGACGCAGAAGCAGGCTCAGGACTGGGATGTCGCGGTGCAGGATCTGAATAAGATCGCGGCGATCACCACAACGGCGCGCACTTCGATCATCGAACTGCATACCGCTGGACTCTTGAAGGACGGTCCACAGTACGTCACCGCGCTCACTGTCGTCGGGAAGATGGACGAGCTGCAGCTCGCGGCCAGTAATGTCCTGAAGCAGTCGCCGAACAATTTCACGGATTCGACGAAGGCCAAGGTGAAGGACTACCTCATGCAGATCTCGGCGCAGATCCAGACGCTGAACCAGACCGGGGTGACCGGGATCAAGAATCCGAACTCTCAGCAGCAGATCTCGGATCTGATCACGCAGATCACCGCGCTCGTAACGCTCATCTTGTCGTTGTAGCGGTTAAAGCAGAACCACGAAATCACACAAAATTTTCAAGTGAAGGAGAAAGACATGGGAACGAATCCAGTAACACCGAAGCAGACGGCATCGAACGTCCTGAACGCGCTGGCCGAGGCGAATGGTTACGTCAATCTGGCGCTGCAGCTCGGGACCGCTCTGATCCCGGTAGGGAAGGCGCTCGTGACGAAAATCAAGGACGCGACGACTGGGGTCGAGACGATCAGCTACCAGCTACTGCTGGCAGAGGATCAGGCCACGCTCTCAGCCATCGATGCTTCAAGCGTAGCTGACCTGCAGGCGATCAACGCGGAGCTGGTAAGGCAAGGAGCCCAGCCGCTGCCCATTCCGGGCCCTACGGGCCCCCAGTAAAGAATCTGATGGTATCCTCCGGGTGTTTGGAGCAAACTGCACCCGGAGGGTCCTATGGTCATCTATCTAAGCTTGTTGGTTTGCGTGGTGGGTGCCTTGGTGTACGCGCTGAGTGCGAACCCAAAACTGGTAGAGATCGGAAGAATCGCTTTTGCGTTTGGATTACTCGCGTTTCTCTTGCAAGTTGAACGTCTAGTTCCCCTGCTCCATTAGATCTTTCCGTAACTCTTGAGGATCCGCTCTGCCTTGCGATACCCGGGGCAGGACGGATCTTTTGTGTACATGTAGCCGTCGTTCACGCCGAGACGATAAGCCGAGTGAGTTCCGGCGATCCCTACCAGTACGAAAAACAAACAGGCAACACCTGCGGCCCACAATGGAACCATTTCCATCACTCACCCCCATCCTTCGATATTTTCTTTTCACCAGTAAATCTATATTCCCACGTACCGCTCTCGGGACCGGAGCGTCGTTTCGCAATCACATAGCCTTCGACTCTGGCATTTCTTATTTGTGATCCGACGCTTCCATGGGGCGTATTTGTTCGATCAGAGATTTCCTGCAAGGTATGCCATTCCTGATCTTTTAAGACCGAAAGGATCCTCTCGTACTGCTTCATCAGTCTGGGTACATCGATTTGCGGATCGACGGCTTCGTGATGTTGATGACCAAGAATAGGGCGTTTGTTCCTCAGTAACTTCCGTGGTTTAGTGCGCTCAGTTCCTTGGGTGATCGGGAAATCGTCACGAATTTTCTGGGGTGGTGGTTCCTGAAACAGTGTCGGCTGGTCCTGATTTTTCTTCATCGGTTTTCTCTCTGACCTCAATGCTTTTTGGTTTCAGTGTTGCGACGATAGCGATGTTTACGTCCGGGTGCATCTGGCGGATGTCCTGCATGAGTCTCTCGGCGAGGCCTTGCTTGAAATCTTTTCCGTCACAGACAATCAAGTATGATCGATCCGGCCGGAGCTCGTAGCCACGGACCAACGGAGAGATCTTCATAAACTCGTCAATGTTGAGTGGTGGCTTCACAGGTAGTGTGGGAGCGTCGCGGAGATGAGGCAGTCATCCCGGCGGATCGGAAAGAAGCCATGCCTCTCGAGCTCTTTGTAAGCGACGTCCTTGGTTACGCTGTACTTTTCGGCCACGAACTTCATGAGGTTGTCGGCTTCTTCGCCTTCCACTCTATTCCAGTCGATCAGGTAGATGTACTCCGCGTCCTGACCGTCGAGCTTCCCCTTCACTGGGATCGGACTCATGATCGGGATCTCGTCTTGGTTAAAGATTTTGCGCCAAATGAGATAGCGCGGAGAGGAAGGATTCAGTTTTCCTTGAAACCACTCGCTCATTTTCCCCACCTCCCACGCCTTTGTTGTTCGGCGTGATGCTGCTGAATATGCGTTCCTGTGTTCTTGCAGAGTTCCAAATTTTCCGGTCGATTATCGACCCGATTCTCGTTTCTGTGGTGAACGATTTCCCCTCGCCGAAGCTTGCGGCCAAGAATCTTTTCCATCACGGCGCGATGTTCAAAGACTTCCTTGTTCCCATCGGTGAGCACGACATATCCTTTGGCGTGAATGTAAAAGCCCTTCTTGGATCTATCACAACACTCTCGGCAACGTCTATTTGGATTCTTTCTGAAACGCCACGGCCGGATGCCCACAAGCTCCTTTCCGCATGTGACGCAGTGACCATGGAATGCTGTACCGGGAACGCCTCTCACTTCTTTTTCCTGAACCTTTCTGCGTCTTTGCATCTTCCAAAATGGCATTCAAGAAGCTGGGGATCTTGATCCTCGCTTCCCGGGATGATCGTCATCGGCATCTTCTTGTTGTTCGGAGTGACGAACCAGAGCATGAGTACTCCGCACCCGCGACAGTGTGATTCACCGTCGTACTTGTAACCGAGGGATTCAAGTCCGTCGCGGGTTTGCGGTAGCGCCATGGATCTATTTCTCTTTCTCCTCGTCCTCGTCCCAAAGATCGTCCTGCGTGTTCTCCATCTCGATCCAGAAGTCGTTGGCGAGATTTTTCGTGGCGAAGGTGTTGATCGTGTCGGAGTCCTCGGTCTGGAATCGGAAAGCGAACCGGATGACCTTTCGTGCCGATCCTTCACCCTTGCGCTGGATGACTGCGAGATTCGCGCCGATGATCTTCGCTGCTTTCAACGTCAGCGACGCGGTCTTGCGATCCGATTCCAGGAAGAATTGAACGAACTGGTTGGGCAGATCCTTTAGGTTGATCCGGGATCTCCCTTTCTTGTTCACGTCGTGATAGCCGTCCGCGACGATCTTCGGCAGCAGGCTCAGGTGCTTTTCGGTGAGAGGCACTGTGCACTGCAGCGCGATCAGGACCACATCCTTGTACTTCGAGAAGTGTGGCTTGTCGTAGAACACTTTCATGCGGCCATTCGCGACGGTGGGTGTGTCTGGCTGTTCGATGAGCAGTGAGCCCTTTTTAACCGGGGGCTTGTCCAGCTCCTCGAGTTGCTTTTCTGGATCCTTCTTCACTGGCGTGTCGAAGTCTTTCACCGGATCGAGTGGCGTGATGCCGCGCTTCCCGGTTTTCTTCGGCGCTTTCTTCTTGCTTGGTAGAAGGTCCGCTGGATCTGTCGTCAACTGTGCTCCTCCGTCGGGGGAATCGACGCCGCCGGCGGCGCTGGTGCTGGCTTCGCCTTCGGCGGTTTCTTCTTCTCCCGAGTAGGTTTGTCCTTCTTTCCCATAGATCTCCTTTCGTGAAACTTACCTGTGTGTACTGCAGGTGAGGATGCGACTATACGCCGCGCAAGCCATCATCGCAACTCTTCAATGTGAATCAGTCCACAGATTTTGCACCGCTCCGGGGTGGCCAAGAGCCCCAGCTTTTCAAGGGCCCGGGCGGTGGTTTTCGCCACTTCCATACTGGCGAAGACCTGCCGAGTACAGGATCCGCGTTCTCCACTTCGCTTCGCATAATCTTCCACAATTTTTCGACAGGTTGATTCTGGTAACCTACTGATACTATTGAGCGTTTTCTCTTTTTCCACATTTCCACCGCGCTTATAAGAGCAGTTCTCTTCTCTTCCTTGGCTCTTAAAATTACCCATGAATCCCCTTTGGTGCTTTGATAAGTCCTGTGGATTCTGTGGAAAAGGACTACTCTGACGATGGCGCACCTCTGCGTAAATAGTGGAGAAGATGTCATTTACAGCGGCTTGGTTTGTTGGATTTTTGAAGCGCAGGGTTGTGATTCCCTTGTTTAAAAGTTGTTTATCCCTGAGGGAATCTTTTCGTTGGTCGTGCTGCTGTCCATCGAGTTCCACGGCCAAGTAAAGCTCTGGTATATAGAAATCGATGATGAAGCCTTGTACTACGGTCTGTCTCCACACCTGCGATCCGCGTACGGAGCCCTTCAATTTCTTCCAAAGCCATCGCTCAAAAAACGTCTGATTTTTTCGCAAGTGCTCTGCGTAAGCTAAATGCTGAAGACTTGGATCTTCATGTGGCTCTTTCCTTTTTTTATTCATATCTGCGGAAACTCCGGCAACCACTCTTTGTAGCTGAACGCGCGCGTAGTCTGCGTTTTCTTTGGAGGGCCGTGCCACTCCCACTTCCCTTCGCCCGTCTCCTTGTCCAGTTCGTGGAACCAGTAGCCCACGCGTACAATCTGGACGAAGTCATCCAGGCGGATCACTTCGACAAATTCTCTGCCGTCCATTTGATCTCCCGGTTGTGTCTGTTGCGGTGGCATGGGTGGACCGAGAACATCCCGTGGACCCAGCGCAGGTTCGTGCAGGCCGTACCATCGGCGAGCGTCTGACCAAAGCACCAGCAGCGGACCACGGGTCTCCCGCTCCTGACGTGATCGACGTCGCCGTCGCAGGCGGAACAGTACTTCTGACAGAGGGCGCATATAAACTTCGCCTCCAGCATCACTGCGATCCTCACGCGCCGTTTGTCGTCTGCGTCCTCGAGGTAGACGTGACCAGCGATGGAGATCCAGCTCGGAGCATGGATCCTTTTTTCCTTCCGCGCCAGCTTTGTCGCGGCGACGTCCTTCTGGTTTTCGATCACTTCCTCGTCGCCTCGATTTTCGACTTGATGAACTTATAGAGTTCCGGAGAAAGGGCGGCCGACTGCTTTTCCAGTTGTTCGCGGGTCTCGTGTGGTCTGCGGTAGATCTCTTCGAGCATAAAGACTGCCGCGCGGAGTGCGATCTTCGCATCATCGAGAGTCAGCCCCATGTCTTGAAGACTGGCTACGGCCACGCCGATCCCCATAGTGACCTGTATTACGCGGAAAGTTTCACCGACGTCTTCTGGCATTTTTCTTCACCCTATTCCCCGGCCTTCGATCAATTTCCCCCCGGCGTTGTTCTGTGACCTTGTACTCGAGGCGGCGCCGGAGCAGGTGGTGCTCTTCGCACATCGCCTCGATCAGATAATCGGTGGCGTCCTCGAGACCGAAGGCCGCCACCCAGCTATCCCACAGGGTAAGGAACGCATCCATCGCCTTGAGATCCATCTTCACCGACAGATACCCGCGAGTCATGCACTTGGCCTTGCGGCGTTCGGCGAGACCTTTGAAGAATTCCTTCTGCTCTGTGGTGAGTTCGTTCACTGCTGTTTCTTCATCCTCTCCGCGCTACTGTCCCTGATGATGACTTCCTTGCGATCAAGGCTTTCGAGGATCAACTCGGCGAGACGCAGGGCATCTTTTGATCCACCCATCTGTTTCGCCACCCAGTCAACGTCAGGAGAGTACGCGAAGACGAGTTCGATACTTGTCCGGAGCTCGGGCATGAACTCGTTCAGGAATTTGTGGATAGGCTCGCCCTGCTTCAGCTTCTCGATGTTCCCGGGCTCGAGCACCAGCATGATGATCACGCTACCGTTTGCGCCGTTCGCTCTGGCGGCAATCATTCGTCCTCCCCGGGCTCGCGCTTGATCGGCGTGCGGCCATCCGCCTGAAACATCAGTGTGCCGAGCTTGCGAAGCCCGACGATGTTGTGTGCCTTGTCGAGATAGAATTCCATGACGCGCGAAACCATCTCGGCTTCGTTCGGGAAAAACTGCTGGAGAGTTTTCGAGAAACAGTTGTACCAGGTGCCGTTCACCTTGACGGAAATATACGGCTGATTGTTTTGCTTCGTCTTGCCGTAGATCACGCGGTGGATCGTTCCGCGCTGCAGGTCGGCGCCCTCTGGAACCGTGTGAGGCTTTGCCGATTTCGATTTCGGCGCGCTGACCTTGGCTTCCACGTTGATCGTCTTCGCTTCCTCGTGGCGCTGCCACGCAGTTTCATTCTCTTCCTTGGTGTGCTCGTCAGCGGGACAGTGGATCTTCAGGCCGTGGTGCGTCTCACACCAGTCACCACGCTTCTTGGCCTCGAGTACTTCCTGAGGCGTGAGTTGGTTGACGGACTGGTTCAGTTGGCGATTTTCGCGGAGGATCTTGCCTGATGGCGCAACGCCGTCGTGCGAGATCTGGCGGCCTCCGGGAGTGAGATCCGCGAGACGCTGGCTCATCTCTTCTTCGCTGTAAATGTCAGAGAGATCCGGGAAGCACTTCCGGAGCGCATGGGCTTCGGCGCACTTCGCGAGCATGTGCTTAGGCATGCGGTTCCAGAAGTCCGAGCGCTTTTCCCTGAGGTTCGCCGGGGCGAATTCCTCCCAGTAGACGGTGGCGGCGCCGGAGCTCCCGTTCCTGCGGAAAGCTTCGACGCTGGCTGTCTCCGGGATCCTGCGGCCTGCCGGAGTTTTCCCAAGCTCTGGATCAAAGGTCCATCGAGGTTCCTTCGTTCCTCCGAAGTCCCGCTTGTGGCTGCGCGCGGCCATGGAACGATAGCCGCCGATGCCGACGATGATGACCATTTCGTCCGGCTGATTCTGCCGGGGCCATTTGATGCAGTAGACCTGCTTCGTGAAAGGATCGAGCTTCTTCTTCTTGCAGACGAGCATGAAGAGCGCGAACTCTTCGTCGGTGCAGTTCTTCGCCACGGTCTTCTTCAGGAGATCGATCTCCTGTGGCCGCAGCGTGCGCTCGGACGTTGGATGCTTGACGATGGCCATCGTGGCCGGAGCTGGCGGTGGCAATTGTTTCCGCCGGCGCCGAGGCCGAGCCCTATGCCGCCGGGGGGATGGGCGCGTCTTCTTGCGTTTGGTCTTCATTCGTCTCCTCGATCCTTGTGTATTTGTGATTCGGTTTGATGTACTTCAGGAAGTGGCTGCTGATGGAGTGCTTCTCTTCCGCCGTTTTGCCTTTGCCCATGAGCGCGTCGAACTGCTCTTGCGACACGTCGTGGTAATTGTAGACGGCACGAGCGGCTTCTTTCTGGCGACGCGGGAACTCCACCTGCAGAGTTTTCGTTGCCGGATCATACCCTATGCTTGTGAGGATGTGTGACTGGATTGCCGTTCTTTCCATGCGTGTTCTGCCTCTCCCGGTGCCCAGCCTATTTCGACCAAGCGCCGAATAAACTCTGCTTTTGAAGTGTGCGTCGCGTTGCCCGGATCGCCGAGGCGCTGTTGAATGAAGTACACGAGTTGATCTGGCGGCTTCACTCCGCGCTCGTTGGTTGAAATGTCATGCCAGCGCAGTTCGTATTTCTTGCCGATCCAGAAATCGAATACGCCATCGACGCGGTACTGGTAGGGCGAGAGTTGCTTTATCTCGTAGCCGATTTTTTGGAGTTCCTTGATCAGATCCATGGTGTCTCCGTTTTTAGGAGCCCGGGGAAGAGCCCCATGCAGCCCACTCTCCCCCGGGTATTCGCGGCTGCTCGGTGGACCCCGCCCCCTGCAGCCACGAAACTTTTAGAACTTTTTGTCTTCACTGACTTCGATGCCGCCGACTTCGGCGATCACTTGTGCGATGGTGAGTGAGCGATCCCTGACGACTTCACCGATGGCGACGTCGTCGGGCTTTAGGTACTTCAGTTTCACTTCCTGTGGGCGCACCACCTTGAATGTGCGGTTCGTACGTCCACCGCGCGGAACCTCGGACTGCACCTTGGTGCTCTTTGCGGCCTCCGGGGCCTTGTTCTTCAGATCCTCGGCGTCTGCGGCCGCCTGCGCCTTCGCTGCTTCCTCGAGGGCACCAGCTTCGCGCAGGAACTTCTCGGCCTGTCGCTTCGTGATCTTGCCGTTGCGGAGATCTTCGCGGATCTCCGAGACACGCCGCTCCTTCAGTTCCTTCGCGAGTTGCTCGTCCGCGACACGTTTCTTCTCGGCCTCGCGCTCGAGCTCGGCCTGCTTCAGCTTTCGCTGGCGCTCTTCCTCGGCCTGCCGCTCACGCTCGACTCTCGCGGAGTACTCGACCATCTTGCCGTTCAGAACTCCACGAAGCGACTCGGCGGCGTTTGTTACGCGGCGCTGGCGTGTGAGCACGAAATCCTTGGCCTTGTTCAGCATCGTGCGAAATGGATCCATCGTGTCTTCGGCGGATCCGGATTCGCCCTTGATCTGTTTCAGTAGCGCGTCGGCTTTGTCGAAGCTGGCCTTGTCGATCACTTTGATCGCCATCACTTCGACCTTCAGCTGCTCGAGCCTGTCTTCCTGATCCTCGAGCTTTGCGAGCGCCTGGTTGAAAGGCTTCGCCTGAATAATCTCGACGGTACTGCCGTCCTTCACCTTGATGATTTCTCCGTTCGCCATTCGCTTTCTCCTTTATTTTGACCGAAGTATTTTGCGGCACGCTCTGCATTCACGTTGACCGCGATTCCTGCGAAATTGGGTGTTTTCTTTGGTAAATCGATGTCCTCTTGAGCACACTACCTTGCGCGCATTTAAACCAGCGGGACAGTTGCTTATCCGTATGTGCTCTCTGCGAGTGAGCGGCTTCAGGTGCGTTGGCCTAACACACGAAGTATTTTCACAAAGGTGGTGCACGTCCTTTCCGTTAGAAATTTCGCCGACGAATGTTCTGTAGGCGAAAACATGCGCGCCTCCGAGTTTTCCGTCGAACCAAAAAATTCCGTAACCTTGCGGTGTTTTGCCTCCGAGCCACTGCCAGCACTTACCGAGGCGCGGATAGATAGGACCGTTTTTGTTTACAAATTTCCAGAATCGTTGAATGGTAGTCATAGGCGAAACCACCAAACCATCAACTTAATCAGCAGCACTGCGATCACTGGTCCCATGACCATCGCAGCCAAAACTTGCCTACCGCGCAGATTGAGTTCGCGCATCATAGCTCCTCCTCGCGCATAGTCCAGTGCTTCTTCTCGCCGCGCGGTCCACGCAATGCCCAGCTGACAAGGAAGACGCGGCCACCTGCGCGTTTCCAAATCGCAAACTCTGGGATCCCGAGGATCTTCTCTTTGTGCTCGGCGTGGCTGGCCCCGGGACAGCACTGCACGAGTGCAATGGACCCCTTCAGTAAAACAGGAGGATCGGTTGGTGGCCGCATCGCGAGGATGTCGCCGAAGTAGAACGCGTCGATCCGCTTTCCGCCGCCCGGGAGCCCCGGGATCGTAACCCATTTCTCGACGACGCAGGCGCTCCAGCCGTTATCGCGGAGCGCCTTCAGTGTGCGCTGTGTGGCGTTGGTCTTCATTTTCCGTACTTCGCAATCATCAAGGTGCCGAACAGCACGGCGCCAAGGAGCGAGAAGAGGAGAAGGAATACTCCCATCCAGATAGCGTTGGTGCGGCGATGCAGGCGATAGGCCGCAGTCCAAGTATCGTTCCGCCACTTCCTCCCGGCCGTGCGGTCCACCAGATCCTGCTCGGTCAGAAGTTTCTTGCGGTACCCCAGTTCCTTGTAGATCACGAGCGTTTGCCCCCTTGAGAGATTTCAAATGCGAGTTCGTCGATTTCTTTGAGCACCTGAGTTACTGCGGAGATCCGCGCGTCGTGATCCTTTCTGGCCTGCGCGTAGGCCTCAGTTCCTTGCGGATAGTAATCGCGGCCATTCGGGTACATCTCTGTCAGCGCGTGAAGCGCTTTGCGGAGATGGAAATTGGCCTCGAGTGCCTGCTCGAGGAGCTCCTGCTTCGACGTGCCGTTCAGATGGATCGTTGGGATGATCACTTGCCTGCTCTCCGTTCCAGTTCTTTCGCCGCCATCCTGCACCACAGGTAGATCTTCAGGACCGCGTACGCAATGAAGATGTCAAAACCTATTTGCATGTGAATGCCTCCTCGAAAATTTCGGCCATCCAGGCAAAGAGCTCCGCGCGTCGTGCTGCTTCTTCGCGCAGATACTGCTCGGCACAGGCCAGCTCGATGGTGCTATCATCAGCCACATGGATTACAGGCTGAAGTGGCAGCGAGAGCACCCCAAGTCCCACCGAAGAGCACAAGCTGCCTACTACCGAAAGAAAAAACGAACGAGTAAATTTAGAGAAGCACGACTTAAAAAACAACGTGCTTACTTCGTTAGACTTAAAGAAGAAGCGTTTGAACACTACGGCAAATCGTGTAAATGCTGCGGGGAGATTGAGCCTCTTTTCTTGACTCTTCACCATAAAAATAACGACGGGGCAAGGCATCGGAAGGCGTTGGGGAATCGGGGGAACGCGATCTACCAATGGCTCCGAAAGCATAACTATCCTCCAATCTTTGAAACGATGTGCAATAACTGCAATCGCGGAATCTGGCTCAACCACGGTGTGTGTCCACATCGGGCCTCATCAGTACGCGCTAAACGCGTATAGACGGGGTGGAGGGAAGCAACCCCGCCTTTCGGCCTTACCGTTTCACATACTCCGTGAACAGGCGACCGAGATCTTGAGATGCAGCGAAGCGCGTGCTGACGGGCATCTGCTTCTGCACCTCAGTGAAGGCATTGTGCAAGGACCAGAGGTTCCGGGGAGCGAAGTCCTCGTGGCGTGGTTCATTCCATTCCTTGACGACGTCGGTGATGAACCGGACAGGCATGATCTCTTTCTGCACGAAGGCGTCGAGGATCAGGGCCTTGGCTTCGTTGACGCTGACGCCCCGATTCCGCATGGCGTCGATCTCATTCACGAGGGCAACCGTGTGCTGCTGCCAGCGCGCCATCCCCTGCGTGATCTGATCGATCAGGTTGAACCCTGTGGAATGCTTCTGCTTCAGGACGATGGAGTCACCACGGAAGCACAGGTTGTCGCAGACGAAGACCGAAGCTCCGGCCACCATCTGGATCGACATCGTTTTGTTGTTCGCATGGCGGAAGCCGAGGGCAAGGACGAACTCCTTGCGGACGATGTGCTCGATCTTCATTACACCGAACAGCATTTCGCCGTCGCGGCGTATCGCGAACTGCTCCTGCGCGATCTTCATGTTCATCGAAGCCACGGCACCAGATATGGTGTCAACGAGTTCGATGTGCTTGATCGGCCTGAAGGTGGACGTGGGGAGGTTCGTCTCCGACAGTTCGATGTGCGACAGCTGCTCACGAGTTACTTCATCGGAATTAGTGTGGGACATCAGCGTTGCATGGGCTTCCATTTTTTCTTCTCCTGACAAAGCCTCTGGCCTCGTCGGCCTGCCTCCTCTGTTGCCAGAGGAAGCAGGACAAGCGGTCAGCGGTTGAACTTCAACCAGTGGATGATCATGCGAACTGCGGTACCGTAAAACTCGTGCGTGAGATCAGGTGGAAAATCTCCGGTGCTAACCTCGGGGAATTTTGCGGCGACAACGGTCCAAAACTCTTCGATGGCGTCCTTGGCGGCGACACTGATTTGTTCTTTCTGTTTGTCGAGCCCGATTCTGGCGACTTCTTCCCACTGTTCCTTCTCGAACGCCATGGCTATTTCCATCACATTTACCGCCGCACTACTCGCATCATCGAAGTCAATTTCCTTGGTCGTGTTGATGCTCCTACCTTCGAGGAAGTCGCCGTTCACATAAACGTCAGCGCCCCAATTCACGTCCGAGGTGCCGAACCGGAGCATGACGCCGCCGTTGAACTTCACATCGATACAATAAATCCCGCCACCAGTGTGGACGGTTTCGGCATCAAGAGACGCATCGGTGCGGAGATGGGCAGCAACTTCTTCGAGGAATACTTCCTCATTCGGATCAGGTGCGCCGTCCCGTTGATTTTCAATCTTGACGATCTCGGCCACGATCAGATCCGGCTGGGCACAGTCGCCGCCGAGATCCGTCTCGCCACCATTGCCGTCTTGGTCATTCCAGCCCCAGTTTCCATTAGCGGTGCCGTAGCTGCGCTCGCCGAGGGGAATGTAACCCGGATATTCGTAAGTGGCTCCGAAGCCAGCGGCCCGGAGTTGCGTCACTACTTCCTTGATGATTGTGCTGTTCATGCTGCCCTCCGTGCGCGGCGAATATGCTTGCAGTGGGAGAACGTGTTGGTGTGGACGTGGGGAAGCTTACGGTTGAAGAAGTCGAGGCAATTGCAGAACCACTGGGTCTTCCGGTCCTTCGTGATGCGCTGCACGAAGTAGCGCTTGCGCCGAGTCGTTTCGGAATCGACGTAGAACGTCGTCGTGCCCTTCACAGGATTCCGCTTTGCGCGGGTTACCGTCATGCGAATAATTGGACTCTTCATAGTGCCTCCATGATAGAAACTGTCGTTGCATAGGCGAACGATTCGATGCGATCAAGCTTTGCGATCAAGGTGTCGTCGTAGGAGCCACAGGCCGAAATCCGCGCATCGGACATGGTGCGGTAAATGTGGCTATAGATCAGTTTGAGGAGAGCCTTCTTTTCGCGCTTTGTCATTAGAGCACCACCACTTCAACGTGATGGGAACCGCAGCAGCGGCAAACAACGAACTCCTGATCCTCGAAGGATCCATAGCCCTGCAGGATCTTGAAGGAGTTGGTCGCTGCGTTGTTCAGGGTGCCGTTGCCACAGGTCTTGCAGATGGCTGCGAAGGAATCGGGATTTTCGGGGATAACTTCGAGTTGCTTTTCTTTGGCTCTCATCAGTCCTCCTGATTGATGCCGCATACTTAACTTACTATAGATATTGTGCCAGAGTGCAGTACACGAAGTCAACAGAAATCCACAACCTTAGTATTGCTGAGATGGACAAATTGCAGTACCCTCCCGACATGGCCAAGAAACAGATACAGACCAAGCAGGACGCAGTTCTCTCTATCCGATTGTATTCACACGAGTTAAATACGATCAAAATAGCCGCCAAAACGAGCAATAGATCTGTGTCTAAGTGGGTAACAGACAAATGTATGGCGGCTGCGAAACGTACGGCATCCCTCGCGAAATAGAGGACACAACTGGAATGGCGTACATGACGAGAAGGCGGGGAGTCGGATCGTACCAGCACGCAGCGAAACGTGCCCACCGGATTGTTCAACGTGCAGTACAGTCTGGCCGCTTGCCCAATCTTAGGCGCCGAAGGACCAGATGTTCTGATTGCGAAAAAAGCGCACGGTTTTATGATCATCGTGATTACGCAAAACCTCTTCGCGTGAATCCGGTTTGCCCTGGTTGCAATCGTCGCCGTGGAAAAGCTATCGTGAGTCGCGCGATTCCGCGTCGAATGACAGAAGTCGAGATGAGAAAATATCTGAGGTCGCTTCACTGATGCCAGCTCCATGGAACCACCCGTCGAACCCCTTCTATAGGCCTGTCGTTACCTGTATCGGTTGTGGAAAATTCGGGGTCATCCTCTGCACACACTGCAAGCAACTCAATGAAGCAGTCCTCACCAGAATCAGGAAGCTTCGGACGACGATCGAGCAGAGATTTTCGCTCAGGGAGAAGTAGAATGTATCCGAGCTGGATTCCACCAAAGCAGGAAGATCTCGAAGCAAACAAACTGAAAGAGCCTGAGGGTGAGCGGATTCGCGCCGAGCTGATCGACTTTCTCGAGCGCAATAAGATTTGCGGGATTCTAATGGATACACCACACCACCACGTCTCTATTGATTACGGTCCAAACCTACCGAGCGAGATCAAGAACGTACTCGGATGTTGGGGCTCGATCTACATCGTTGTGAAGGAGTGATCGATGGCATTCTGTCCTTGGAAAAAAGGTGATCGCGTTCGCTTCGCGCACCAGCTCGAGACCGGACCATCGCACACAATTATTAGCACGTTTCTCGTGAACGGTGATTGGATGGTGGAGATCAACGACATGCCGGGAAACTTCGCGGCGCACATTTTCAGGGCAGAGGATTATCCTTCCGATTCCATCGTTCCTCGGCCAGCGCGCTGATCGTGATATCGTAGGCCATCATGGACGAGTTGAACCAGCACCACCCGGAGCTCGGCGAAACGATTCTCTTTTGTGGACACTACGAAGAGACGGAGTATCACTTCTTTGCAAAAACAGAAGAAGATGATTCAGAACTACGGGCCGTTGTGGTCAAGCGCTGCGAAGAAGAACCGGGATTCCAGATCCGCTGGATCATTCTCTGCGATGATTGCACCAGGCAGAGAACGAAGCACGACGGTGTGCATCCGTTCGAGGGTCCGCTGCACAAAGCAATGTGGGCACCGGACAATTTGAACGTGATGAAGAACTGAATCGGGTCAAAACATGGGCAGAAGAAAATCGGGCAAGCCTCCGAAGAAGAAGATCCGGAGTCTCAAAGCTCTCAAGGCTGCGTGCACCCCTAAGCAATCCAAATTCGTCGAAGCATTCCTGAAAACCAGAAATAAAACCAAGGCCGCGTTGATGGCTGGATACAGTCCGAAGTATGCAGGTCAGGCTGGTCACGTCGTCTTAGAAGCTGTGAAGGAGAAAGCTCCTGAAGTCTTTGCACGCATGGGCCTTACTCTCGAACGCGTTATAGAAAGAAAGCTAATCCCGCTCATGGAAGCGCAGGAAGTCAGGGTTGCACAGCACGAAGGACAGTTCACGGATGTCATGGAAGTGGAAGCACTGGGGATCCAGCTTGGTGCCACACGAATGTATTTCGAGCTCGCAGATGCATTTCCGCCGCGTGATCAATTCCTCGCAGCCCAGCTGGGTGTTGAAGTAATCGTGAATGACATGCCTCGGCCGCACAGGCCAACGGTGGATGTGAAAGCGTACCTGCAGACGCAGTCCTCATCGAATGGCCACAAGAAGAAAGCGATCGAGCCGCCGCCGGAAGAACCAGAAGATCCTCGCCCAAAGGACTGAGAAGAGTATATACTCTTGCCGAGGTATATACCTTGAGCGCATTCCGGATGAGAACTAACGCGGCAGAAAGCTATGCCGTCGGCATGGTGATCGGGGCGATCCTCGGATTCATTCTTGGCGTCGTCTTCATGATGGTGATGTGCACGAGCGGATGGAAGTAATGGAACTCCACGAGCTCACTGACAAGGCAATCGACTACATGCTGTCGGATCTCGAGGCGCGCGTGGAAGCCGACGATCCGAAGTTGGATGAGTGGGAAAAAGAACAATTCCTGCCGAGCATCATCGAGCAGTGGGATCGCCGACGGAAGCTTTCGGACAAGCAGAAATTTATTCTCGGAAGGATCTGGGACAAAGTATGAGTTGGAAACCGGGCGATGGTAAGGACCCACATTGGAAAGCAGAAGCCTGTGGAATCGCTGAGATCGTTTGCAGGTGGCAACTCGAGCGGATCTACGGATCCGTGGAAGAGGGTATGAAGCAGATCGGCGTGAGGAACTTCAATAGGTGGATTTTGCATGTCGAGAGAGCAATCGAGAGCTCGAATCCAACGGATGATGAGGACTCCATATTATGAACGACTGCGACTTACCGACAATCGAGCAGATCCTTCGCAAGGCCGACACACTGGGCAACGAGCCGATGAGCGATGAAGAAGCGCGCGCGTGGTTCGAGTTCACCGTAAAAGAGAATCAGGAGTTGCTGGCGAGGACGCGGAAAGGGTGACGAGCGATGGAAAAGGAACTGCGGGACATTGTGAAGGACTTGCGTGAAATGAAGATATGGGGGCGAGCCGATATTACTGGCCCAGTGCGGGATGGGTTTAATCACATCGCTGACCGCATTGAAGCCGCCCTCGCGGAGAAGCCCGCCGAGCGGCCACGCAACCTAACTGACCACCAGCAAGCGGTAGAGGAAGCTGCTGGAATGCCAATCGACTGGGGCATGGCGAATGCTTCACAAGTTGCGGCCGTGCCAGCCAGCGTGCAGGGGAGCGGGGAGCGCGATGAAGCGCCAATGGGACGCAGCGAGTTCGATAAATTGAAAGCGCAAAAAGATGCGATTATCGAGCGTGAGCGTGAGGCCATCCGCCAATCAGCACGGGAGCCGCTTTTACTGGCGATGAAAAACGCTCTCTACGCACAAACAAACGAGGAAACGGACGAGATACTTGAACAGGTGCTTATAGAAAACAACTGGGGAGTAAGCGATTCCGCGTCGCCAGCGAAGGAGCAGCCATGAAACCCCAGCGAGCGAAGAAGGCGAATGAGTCCCTGTGAGCACATCAAGTTCCCGGATGGCAGCGTGGCCATCGTGCGTTTTGCGAAACGCCGTGGGAAGAAGTGTGCGTTCTGCCATCTGCAAGCTACGCGAGAATGCGATTACGAGCTGGGCCGCACGCTCGACGGCCGTGTGATCACCTGCGACGCGCCGATCTGCGCCAGTTACGCGAAGCCGATTGGTGAGAACAAGGATCTCTGTCCACGCCATTCGTGAATATATACTCTTGACCACTATATATACTGTCCTTTAAGATGAGCCCGATGCGAGATCCGGCCACCGCTGACAGTTGCTTGGTTTATGTTGCGTGGTCCAAGAGAGGTACTTGCATCTACGTCGGCAGATCGTTTATCGGAATGCAGCGATTCAGGAAGCATGAGACGTTTGAAGAAAATCAGAAAAATATCGAAGTCCTTGAACTGAACTGGTGCACAAATCGACAGGAGGCAATTGATCTCGAGAAGCGGTTGATCAGGGAATACAAGCCGAGGGCGAATAAAATTAAGTACACCGCAGGTCAGATGACCCCGAGGAGAAAGTTCAGGATTGATCACTTGAAAACCTATCTCTTGAAGCTGGACGACGATGTTTACGAAAAATGGAAACGAGCGGCTGATCAAGATGACATGAAGCTTGCTGAGTGGATCCGCTCTCAGTGCCAGAGACAAATATCTTCCCCGGCCCGGGAAGCGAAGGTGAGAAATGGTAAGCGTGCAGACAATCGTGCGGCGCACTCCGTACGGATGGGAAACCCTGCTCGTCGTGAACGGCGTAGTCGGCCGCGCGGAAGAAGTCCTGTGTCTGGAGGAGTTCATCGCACCTCCGTCACCTTCGTGGACAAAGAGGGAAGAGGAACTGATCCTGTTCCCGCCGCCGTTACCGCAGGAGATGGTGGACTTCATCGATGCGACAGACCGGACTGCCAGATCTGCAAGTTCCGCAGGGAGTTGAAAGGTAAGAAGTAAAATATCGGGGAGGAAAGATGGGCACACTCAGCACACTCGATCACACGGGTGACACGCGCATCCAGTGGGATCCGGAAAATCCACGGCTGGATCGACACGCCTGAAGGCGGCCACATCGTCTGCCCGGGAGACTGGATCATCACGGGCGTCGCCGGCGAGAACTATCCGTGCAAGCCGGACATTTTCGCGAAGACGTACGAACCAGTTCAGGAGTAGGATAGGCAGCCATGATCTACTTCAACACCAGCGACGAGAAGCACATTCTCATCATCGATCTCGAGGGCCTCGATCTCCTGCGCCAAGGGAATGCGATTATTTCTCCGGACGGTCTGGTCTTCGTCGCCATCTCTGTTGATGAGAGCTGGACGGCCCAGCAGTTCCAGAAAGAATTCACGACTGGAGATAAGAAGCTCACCGCCGAACGAATGAAAGCGATCCTCGCCGAAGGTTTGTTGCGTCCCGATCCGCGAAAGAAGCCTAATGAAGAACGCTAAAGGCGATCCGATCTACAAGCACATCGAGTTCAAAGTGTTTGTGGGTGGGAAAATATTCCCGATCAAGTTCACTGCGAATCCCGGGAAGATGTTCAATCAAGCGAACATCGATCACGAGCTCGAGCGCGTCGCCGCGTACATCGAGGAAAAGTTTCCGAATCTCGAGTTTCGGATGGTGGAATTGCTCCCGAACCGATTCAACTTCATAGCGGTTGGGCAGCGAGGAAAGGTAAAAGATGAAAGCACGCAAGACAACAGAGAGACCGCCAACAATACGGAAGATGTGGCAAGTGTTGATGGAGGTGGCCAAAAAAGCGAACGATCAAGCGAACGAGATATATGTCCTG
>Ga0247675_1000002_pt1 | contig 68202 bp, 84 predicted proteins | sample CNK16_metaG_FD_189930 | JGI IMG/M metagenome (GOLD analysis project Ga0247675, IMG submission 189930) | Soil microbial communities from Purdue University Martell Research Forest, Indiana, United States - CNK16 | ecosystem: Environmental > Terrestrial > Soil > Temperate forest > Bulk soil... | reverse complement strand
TCGTAGATCAGACCTACGGTGCAATCTGGTCCCAATTAGGCTCGACGCAAACCTTTCAAGCGGGTGGCATTCCTGGCCCTGCAAGTACTGTAAACTTTCAACTTTTCACGGCCATTGCTCCAGTTGATTTTTTCGGGAACGTGACCTTACTAATCTCCTACTCTGGAACGGCGCATAATCACGCAACCTTCGGCACGTTCGTGTCTTCCAATCTTGGCGCGTTTCACCAGGTTGCAGGAGATGTAGAAACAAGTTCCACTCCTACTGGTCCATCGGTAACCGGAGCAGCAAACAGAAATTTCATCATTAGCTTTTTTACTTCCGCTAGCTTAAGCAACATTCAAACGCTAAGTCCGTTCTTTACCTTGGGCACTGGTTACGTGAGCGCGTCCGCGTATCACGATTCCATCTTGAACGTGTACGCCGGACCTGTGGGAACGTACACGCCGCAATGGAATCCTGGGGGCAGCGTCACAGCGGGAATAATCAATGCTGTGTACGCGACGCAAGGGGGCTGCGGTGGCGGCGGTGGCACTGGTCCAGTTTCACAAACTTTGCAGTCTTTGAATTTCTCGCCCCCAATTCCCGCCAATACAGGCCACACAGAAAATTGCGGGTGCGGCTGTAGCACCAGCGGAGAATTGCCTGTCTTTGGTTTGGAAGTTTTGATTACCGGAAGTCAAACCGATCTTTCTCCCGATGCTGTTCTTACTGTGCAACTGCAACTGCCGGATGGAACGCTTTCGCCAACGACGTTCACGATTCAGCTTCCTTCAAGCCCTGGAACGGTCGTTGTCGGAAGTCCAACGGAACTGTGGGGATTGACTCTTTCGGCTTCGCTTATCAGTGACCCCAATTTTCAGGTGAATATCGTTGCGTCCACAACCGGCGGAGAGACGGTAACCTTCACTGCTTCGGTACAACTGAAAGTTTTCACAACTCCTAATCCGCCGCCGGATATTAATTACCTGAAAACTTTCGCGCAGGTTGACGGAGACCTGTTCTCGCTATTTCTTGGCAGCGATGGCGTGATGTACCAGGAGGATGTGAACAACAATCCGAATGTGCTCACTCCGGTCTACTCGGCAATCGAACCAGACACCTTTGCGGAATCGGCTACTATCGATGACCGCGAATTTATTGCCTTGTCGAATCTCCTGAACGGTACGGACATTCCTTACACCTATGACGGAGAAAACTTCGACAGGCTATCGCAAGTCGGTCCTGGGGCTCCGCCAACGGCTTCCACGTCCACGACAACGATTGACATTGTGAGCATCACGCAGCCGACGGCCAAAAGTGACCCTGAACAACCTGGCCAGCTTTCAGGAATCTTGTGGTCTAACGGTCCAGGTTCTACCGCACCGGGAAATGTTCTGACCGTCTACTACGCCCGTGTGAGCGCGCAGCCTGTTGCCGACCCTGACTTGCAACCTGGAGTGGGCGTAGAACTGGCTGGAATCGACGTTCCAGGGCCGAACAATGATTTCAACGGGCAGACGGTAGACGGGGATTACATTGTGGTCAGTATCGGGCAGGGCGTTCCGCCTGGCGCTGAATTTGAACGCTGGTACTTCACGGTTACCATGCCGTCAACGCAAAGCGTCAATCAGGCAAACCATGAGGAAGGACACGGACCTTTTGGAACCTATCAGGTAACGACCGCCACGCTCACGACTTCCGCGCAAGTGCCTAATCTCGAAGTGGGCAATTCTTTGGGCATCTCTGGAACGGGTGGCGCTCCGCCGGCAGGATACGATGGGACTTGGGTAGTCCAGAAAACTCCGAATGCCGCGCAGCTTCAAATTACTTCCACTTCGCTTACTGGCAATGTGGCGACGTTTGGATTCAACCTGATTACTGGAACGAATCCGGTCGTAGGGCAAGCCGTCACCGTTTCCGGTACGCTCAACGGCAACGGCATTTTTAACGTAGTGAATGGAGTCATTTCTTCGACTTCAGCAGGAGTCTTTTCGATCAATCTCACCAGTCCAGATGTTCCAAGTTCGTCGGAAAACGGAGCTGGCATTATCTTCGGAACGATCTTTGTCTTTGACCCGCTGAAAGTGGTAGGCAACAAAACAGGCGGTGCGCTGGTCACCATCGGAATCATTTCCGCTGGAGTCCGCAAAGTCTGCTATTCGTTCCTGACACGGAACGGTTACATGACGGCTCCTTCACCGATTCTGACCTTTGACGTTCCTTCCGGCGCTTCTACGCTGACGATAGGCAATCTGGCTTCTGGGCCGGCTGATGTGGTGGCTCGCGTCGTGCATTTGACGGCCGCCAATGGCGGGAATTTCTACAACATTCCAATCGATGTGATTGTGATAAGCAACGGACTTCCCGTTACCAACACTTCGACCTATCTGAAGGACAACACTTCGCGCAGCATTAATTTAAGTTTTTCGGATGGAGTTTTGCTGGCCGCGACTTCGATCGATACGCAAGGTAACAATCTTTTCGCAACTCTCGAACTGGGAAGCAGTTTGGGAATTATCGAATATGCTTCGCGCGCTTTCGCTATCGGTGAGCAAAATAAGGTTCCCAATTTCCTAAACTGGTCGTTCGATGGTGGGTATCTGGAAATTCCTCCCGCCGCCCCAGGGAAACCGCTTGGCTGGACGGTTGACCCGACCTTTGGCGGCGGCGGGAGTTTGGTCAATTCGCCAATCTTCGGATTCGCTTATCAGATTTCCAATACGTCGGGCAGCACACAAGCCACGTATGGAATGATTACGCAGCCGGCATTTCAGGATGAGTTCCTGGTGCCGATTATCAATGCTTCGACAAAGTACAGCGTGCGAATCACCGCGGCGGTCGCTGCGCCAACGACCGGCAATCTGGTCGTAGACCTTTACAGTCCCAGTAGCGGAACGGCGCTTGGAACGTTCTCCGTTCCGCTGGCTTCACTCGGCACGACCATGCAGATATTCACTGGGACGCTCCTGACGAATGTTCTCGCGCCAGTGCCGAATGATTTGAAACTGCGGGTGTACGCCACTGCGGTTTTGAATGGTGCGGCAATCACCATAGACCGCTTGGAGCCTTTCCCCACAGAGAAACCCGTACTGACAACGCAGATTACCGGAAGCTACGTCAACAATTTCGAAGCGTTTGACGAAAGCGGCGAAGGCGGAATTGTGGATACGGCTGGCGAAAACCAGCAACCCGTTCGCAGCGCTTTTGTGATGTTCGACACGCTGTATATCGTCAAAAGCGGTTCGCTGCTTTCAACGCAGGACAACTCTCTTACCGAACCTTCCGGCTGGAGCATTCGGAATGTGTCCGCTTCGGTTGGAACGCCATCTCTCTACGGCGTGACGACTGGAATCGACGAACCAAATACCGGAGAGGCTTGGGCTATCATTGCCGGACAGTCTGGCGGCTACGTTTTTAACGGTGGCGAACCAGTTAAAATGACCGAAGAGATTCAACGGCTCTGGGACTTGATTAACTGGAAGTATGGACATACGCTTTGGGTGAAAAACGACGTAAAGAATCGGCGCGTGCTCTTTGGCGTGCCGCTGAAAACGCCTAATCAGTGGTTGCCGACAGGAATTATTCCCGACGACCAGAATCCGACCACGCCAAACGTCATTCTGATGTGCAACTACCGCCAGTTGAACACTGGCTCGCAGTTAGAAGATAAAGTAGGCGTCCATGTGTCGTATTCTGGCCGCCTGATCGCTTCGGAACAAACAAGGAAGTGGTCTATCTGGACCATTAAAGCTCCCGCTGCGGCTTTCTTGCGGAGACCGGACAATACCGACGAACTTTTCCTTGGCAATTCCGACGGCAACGGCAAAATCTTCGAACTGGTTGACGATCTTGGGCAAGACGACTGCTCGGCTATCCAGCAGATTTACATTACCTATGGATTCGTGAGCGACGACCAGGGCCAAGCGATGAAAATTGGTTCGCTTCGCCAAGTCTATACATACGCGATTACTTTGGTGGACGGAACTGGGAATTTGAACCTGAAAGTGTACCCGAACACGCTGACTTCGCAATTTGCTCACGATCTGTTGCCGCGGATTCCCTTGCCGCTTATGACGGACGGGGATATTGAGGTTCCGCTGAATGAAACGGCGAATCGCTTGTTTTTTGAGTACAAAACGGATGAAATCGGATCTGGTTTCAACTTGAGCCGGTTGGTGGTGATGTGCCAGCAAGACCCGTGGAGTCCCGTGCGCGGAAGAAATTACTAAAGTGGCGAAAACAAATCCATCGGCGCTCGATATTCAGAAAGAAATCGCCTTTCTTCGTAAACAGGATGGCGGCCAGTGGATTGAGTCCGCTTTGCAGCGAATCGAAGACGCGGTAAACAATATCGCCAAGAATGGAGCGATTCCAGCGAAAGGGATTCTTCCTCCTCCTCCGACGGTTCAGGCACTCACCGTAAAAACGAATGGAAACGGTTTGGTGCATGCGGTCATTAGCGATGCGAACCCGATCGACAAGAATCTGCACTATTTTGTGGAGTACGCTACCGACCCTGACTTTAAGGTGCCTCACGTCGAGCATTTAGGCCCTTCGCGGCAAATGGCTCCGATAACGCTTCCGGCGACGGACGACGACGGTAACCCACAAAACTTTTATTTTCGTGCATACTCTCAATACCCTGGCGGGGCGCCTGGAGAGGTTGTACATTTTGGCGGCGAAACTCCTGCGCCGGTTGCTCCTGGTGGAACACAGCAAATGACTTTAATCCCAAGCACGGGAAGCGGAACGGCGCAAAATTCAGGGCAACAAGGCGGCAGCGGCTTCGGAAGGATTATCAATCGGCCGCAAGCCGGACCTAAAAGGGCAATCAAGGCATGATTCGCACTTTCGAGCTAAAAGACCTTTCGGCTTTGACGGAAATGCACGCGCAAAGCAGTCTTCCCGAAAATTGCATGCCTAATCACAGAGACCCGCTAATGCTGGTCAAGGCCGTCGTAGAGGAAAACGGAAAAACGGTGATGGCGGCATTCCTGCGCGGCGCTTCGGAGATTTATCTTCTGGTGGACCATCGTCACAGCACTCCCGAAGCTCGTTGGCAACTGCTGCAAGAATTGAAAGATCATCTTTGCCGCGAAGCATGGTCGCTTGGGCTAGATCAAATGACGGCCTGGATACCACCGGAGATTGACAAGAGTTTCAGTAAACGCCTGGAAGAGTTAGGCTTTCAGCGCTCTACCTGGCAGAGCTATACCCTAAATATCGAAATTCCGTGATAGTATTCCGCAATCGGGTTGAATCGCGAGGGATGCAAGATGTTCCGAGTGCTTGAAAACCCGACATTTGACTTCGCTACCGGAAAACTCCTTTCCCATGATGGCGAATCGTTTGTTGAAACCTTTCCTGTAAAATTCGATCGCGACATTCAAGGTAAAGCTAAAAAGAATGCTGGAACTGCCGGAGATGTTGGGACGGGCTACGGTTCTACGGCTTCGCAAATTGGTTCTTCGCTCATTCCTGGTCTTGAGTCAGAAGCTACGCATCCTACTGGGTACGACCCTACAACGAAAAACGAGATGCTGGTGCAAAACCAGGAAGCACTGGGTGGCGCTAGTTCTGGCGTGACTGGCGAAGCGAATCTGGCTGCCGCGAGAACGCGCAACGCCGGGGGATTTGGAAGGGTGCTTGACGAGGCGGCCAGAATCAAAGGGCGGCAACTTGCAACTGGCGCTCAAAACGTCGAAAACGAATCGGCTCGGCTGGCGCAAGAAAAACAGATGCAAGCACAGAAAATGCTCGCCGGTCTCTACGGTACGGACACTTCGCGGCAACTGGAAGCGATGGGCCTGGAAAACCAGGATTTGAATACTGCGCTCAATGCCGGTAAAACGGGCTGGCTGCAAAACACTGAAGGCGTTATCGATACTCTCGCTGGTGCGGCTAAAGCGTACAAACCCTAATGCTCACACTAGAGGACATTCTCAATCTCCCGAACAACCCTACCGATGAGCACAAGGTAGCGGTCGGACTGTTGCCAAAGCCTCAACCTCTGCCGTCGGTCGTTCCTGCTCCTGGCGGACCTATTCCTACGCCTAGCGTGACTCCGCGTCCTGCGGTGGACTGGAAAGCAAAAGTTGCAGCGACGGCTCCGCATACTGCTCCAACTGTTCCGGAAATGCCTCCGGTAAATCCTACCGCTTTCGGTGCTCCTGATTTGGGAACGGGGATTCCTGAAGACACTTCCGGAGTACAAGCAGCGGCGACAGGCAAGATTCCCGAACTTCCGAAACTGGGTTTCAAGGAACGTCAAGCATTGCCGCTTAGTTCCGAAGGCGTAGCGCCTGGAAGTCCTGAATACTTCCGCGCACAAGCTGCACGGTTAGAAGACCAAAGGAATAATCCGTGGGGAAGCGCTGAAAACCATCCTGGCTTACTTGGCAAGATTGGGCATGTTGCGGCGAAAATCGGAAATATCGCTGGAAATATCGTGGCTCCGGCGACGATGGCTAACATCCCTGGAACGGAATTGAACAAGCAGGAAGAGTTGAACGCAGCGGAAGGGAAAGCCGCGAAAGCTACCGAAGCGGAATCGGAGCAGAAATTGCGTGCGGCGGAAACAACTGAAGCGGAAGCGCGTGCTAAGAAACTAGGAGCCGAAGGCGCTCCGGACATTGTGCAGGATGCTTCGGGTAACGCCGTGGGCTGGCGCGACGAAAAAGGCGCTTTGCATTCTCTTGACGAAGAGGGAACTCCGGCATCCATCAAAGGCATTGCCGAAAAATGGGAGGGCAAAGCGGCCGCGAAACCGCAAAAGGAAAATCTCGAACAAGGGCTGGCCGGCGCTTTGCAAGATGCTCTCGACAATGGCCGTGACCCGAAGACTGATGCCAAAGTTCAGGGATGGGCGCAAGCCATAAAGGACTACAAACCTTCGAAGGACACCGACGTAAAAACGGTTGAGGACCTGAAACACCGTATCGTTACAGCGATGGAATCTGGCGACGTTGCTGGAGCGAGACAGTTGCAAAACGAATTGAACGCGACTGACCCTGAAGGCATGGCGCGACTGGCTGATGCTCAAGCTCGCATGGCGGCAACTGCTGCTGACCGCGCAGAGCGAAAAGAAGAACGCGAAGAAAAACAGGGGCTCAAATGGGTGACTGGCGAAGTCCCTGGAACGCACCAGACGGTTACGGTTCCATTCTCGCAAGCTAAAGCGATGAACCTGGAGAACCAAGCCGAAGCGAATGCCGATCACGTCAATAAGGTGCTGGCGGCGCGCGTCGTGGTTCCCATGCTGTATAACACCGACAAGACTGACCTTGGAGTTTTGCAGTTGATCGACGAACTTGGAAAGAACGGAGATTTGGGGGCAGTGGCTTCACGCTGGAACGATTTCATGGTACGCAAGGTTGGAGCCGACCAAACCAAAGGACAGTTGTTTACCAAGCTACGCACCAAGCTAGACTTGGCACAAACAAAGATGATGCAAGCGCACGTTGGAAACCGCGGCGGCGCGTTCATGCTGGAACATTTTGAGGATTTGGCGAATGCCGGAAAACTGAACGCGGATACTCTGCGTGCGGCCGTAGACACCGAATTGCGCTACATGGACCGTAACGCCGAAAAACCCCGTGCTGGAGCGGCCGTAAGTGGCGGAGAAAAGTCCAGCGGCCATAGTTTCTCTATCAACGGCCAGCGGTACGAAAACGTTCCGAATGATGTTTACGAACGGGCAAAGAAAAAGCCCGGATTCAAAGAGTAGCGATGCCGACTGAAGTTGACGACGAACTGAAAAAGTATGCGGCGAAACCTGCGTCCGACGACGACGAATTAGAGAAGTACGCCCATAAGCCGGCAGTTTCGGAGGCTGGAAGTCTCGAAGACTATCTAGGTAAGCAGTATGTTCCTGGTGGTGCTGAAGAATCGCAGCGCGACGAACTTCCCGGCGCCAGTCCGCGGTTACGGAAAGCGGTAGAGTCTGGTAAAGCTCCTAAACCAGAATTGACTGATTTTGAAAAGCAACGCCCTGGCGAGGGCATCTCGCTAAAGGGTGCTGGCTCTGCGTTCTGGGATAAATTGAAAAGCATGGCTCCCGAAGGACCAGACACTAGCTCCGTATCTGGTTTTCTTTTTGGGCATCCGAGTATCAATCCTTCCGAGGGCGGTTTAGCGCAAGCTGGCGGGGAAGCTGCCCACGAATACGAGCGCGCACGCAAGGCTGGAAGCGGAATTATTCCATCTATCGGCACGGCGGGAGTCGTTGGCGCTGGCTCTTTTCTAGGAGTGAGCAACAAAGCGGAAGAGGAGCAAGCGGAACGCGGTGAAGGTGGAAAGATCATCGGAGAGGCCGCTGCTCCGGCTGCGGTTGCTGCTGCGGCTCCATTTGTAGGGCCAGCGGTGGAAGCTGCCGGACGCGGGTTGCATGCTGGCGTAATTCGTCCGATAACTGACGCTCTGGCAGACAGATTCACAACCCCGGCGGTTGCACCAGGTATTAAAGGACCGGCGCTCGCCAATCTTCAGGAACCTCTTGCGAGGCGGGGAGTTGAAAAAGTCCTACGGTCTTCTGGGATGCCTTCGGGACAACCTGGATTGCGCGAAGCATTTTCGCTCGCTGCTCCGGACCTTGCAGAAATCGAACGCAAGCAACCTCTTGGAGAATCTGGAAAACAAGGTGGCATCTCCAGGCCAGATATGAGACTGCGGCAGACGGTTGAAAACATTGACAACCGGCTGGACGATATTTGGAAGAAAGAACGGCAGCCGCAAATCGACCGAAATGCCGAATTGCCTGCGCTCTCGCGGGAACAGTTGCTTGGTGACGCCACAATCGACCAACTGAAAAGAATTGAAAAGACGTTCAAGATGGATATTCCTGAGCAAATCAATCTTGGCGATGCGGATAAGATGCTGGTCAAAGTGAATGCCCGTCTCCGGCGCGCTGAGGGTATGACTCCGGAAGCTAGGGCGCTGGCTCTCGAACTGAGTCCGGACCTGCAAAAATTTAACGAGATGAAGGGCGAACTTCACAAGAGCATCGGAGACTTGCTCGAACGTGTGAACGAACCAGGAATCAAAGAGTTCAATCGTCGCTATGGCGCATTGTCGGAAGTGCGTGATGCCCTTCGCAACAAAATGAATCCAGTGGAAGCGGAACGGGTGCTGGACAGCGTGCGCGCTACTGGCGGACTTGGACGCAACGTCAACCTGTTTGAACGGTTGCACCTAAAGGCTTCGCCGGGACGTTTGGCGCAAAAAGGCTTGGAAGACCTTTCGCGGTCCAATCTGGAAATCACTCCGCCGACGCCGCGGCCACCGACGGCTGGATTACTTCCGCCAATTCCTGAGCCTTTGGGGAATGGCCCTGATACCAGCGGTCCAGTGAAGCTAACCGTTCCAGAAGGCCAGCCGGTCGTTCCTGTGCCTGGTGGAAGATTTGTGCGCGGATTGCTCCCTGGTCCAGTTCCGCCAGAAGGTCCGGTTGCTCCGCCGTCCGTTCCCGGCCAGTTCCGGATTGAGCCCATTGGTGCGCCAACGGATGAAGGCCGTGTCGGAATGCGCGGCGAGCAAGGTACACGTACTCCCGCGCCAAAGGGATTGTTGCCGGAAGTCGCCGGTGCTGTTCCGGTTCCTAAGATTCCGTTCAAAGGTCCGCTGGACGTGAACGCTCCGACGAAGCCGATCATGGAAGGCGCTGCGAAGATTCCAGAAATCGGCAAGGTTACGCCTACGGTCACTCCGGAAGCGCAGCAAGCGGCTTCGCTTAGGGAAATCAAACCCAAACTGGACAAGACGGCGAAAAAGAAGATTCAGCCGGTAGCCGAACGCTTGAGCCATGAGGATATTGCCAATGCAGAGGGATTGCTCGCTTCGGAAGCTGGAGCGATGGCCACTGGCGACCGTCCAGGGGCTTATTTCGATGAGGTTAGTCAGACCGACCAGCCATTGACCGCTTTTGGACGACGCAATACCAAAGGGGCGCGTGCCGGGGGAACCTGGCGCGGAGTAAAGAGCGGTCGCAGCATGTATCCATTCATGCGGGAGAATCCCGACGTTAACCCGCAAGCGGTACTGAAAGCTCTCCGCAACAAGGACAGCGCGGCATACAACAAGCTCATAACGCGAGCCGACGACTTTCTAAAGGGGAACTACGCAAAAGCTCCAGGGATGGGCGCAATGGACTTCCTAAAGTCGCTCGATAATCCCGATGCGGAGCCGGAAACGATCGAACCTGGTGCCGATGTATTCAATCCCCCAGAGGAAGAGGCAACTCCCGCGCCGCGCATTCCTGAGATTGCCAAAGGGCAGACAGGCATCATTCCAGGCATGGAAGAAAACGTAGCGAAACAGCGCGAAGGTGCCGCAAAGGTTTCCGGTGAGAACCTGACAGCCGAAGCCAACAAGCCAAAGGATATTTCCGCCGCCGCTGGCCGTATGGAAACTCTCTCGCCGCTATTCCGCGGCACGGAAGCCAGTCCGCAACGGGAGATATTCGGAAACGCTCCTCCGGCGGCCAACGAGCCTCCGGCAACGATCGCGCCAGTCATTAAGGAAGCGGGTTGGGACTACGAAGGCCGCAACGCTCTCGGCCAGTACACTATCCGCATGCCTGGTACGGATGTGCGGATTCACCTATTCGAACGGCAACTGGAACCAGAGTTCATTCGCCGGCAGATTCTTGCCAAAGAAAAGCAGTACGGCACGCCAAAAGAAAAGGGCGGAAAAGGCGCCGTGAATTTCTAGGGCTTGCAAAGAACGCAAAACTGCGTATACACTCTCCCCTCAATGAAAATCGGGATTGCGGGAAACGAAAACGGGCGGGGTCTGGAAAAAGACTATCGCCTAATCAAGCCAATTATCGAATCTCTTGGACACGAAGTCAGTTTCGTCCAATTCAATCAACCGCATGCAGAGCGCTATGACCTGCTGATTTGCCTGGAAGTGGTCTATCGCGGACTAGTGGACCTTTCCGAAGCTCCGCCGTGGCTCATCACCAATCCTGAATTTCTGGACAGCGAGCGAATCAAACTGGTTCGCCGCCACTTCGCGAAAGTCCTTTGCAAAACTCACGAATCGCATAGAGTCTGCCGGGAACTGTTTGGCGACATAGCGCACTACGTAGGCTTTCTTTCCGAAGACAGGTTCGACCCGTCTGTAGAACGCGCTCCCAATTTCCTGCACATTGCCGGACAGAGTAGGGCAAAGAATACCGAAGCGGTGATCGACGCTTGGCGCTGGAAGAAAAACGGCAAGGGGATAGGCGCTCACTTATTCGTAGTGACCGACTTTCCAGTAGAGAACATTCCGGAGAATGTCACCGTTTTCAGCAAGATTGGAAACGATGAATTGGTGCGATTGCAAAACTCCTGCCAGTTTCATTTGCAGCCGTCGGCTACCGAAGGATGGTCGCACGTCCTGCACGAAGCAATGTCGGTGAACGCCAATATCTGTACAGTGGACGCTCCGCCGATGAACGAGATTGAATCGGCCTACCGGATTCCCGCTACTGGGCAATCTTCTTTCAATTCCGTGAAAATGTACGAAGTCTCGGCGCTGGACGTTCACAAGGCTGTCAAGGATTTGCTGGTGCTTGGCAAGCGCGGATTCTCGCAGTCCGGTGCGCCACGCAAGGAATTTCTCGAAGGCAATGAAGCGTTCAAAGCGGCTCTCACGGAGCATTTCACAATCCCAGTTCCTACGGTGCATGCTCCACGCGCACGCAGCGGCACGGCATCGTCCGTCGCTTTCATTGGTAACTTCACGGCCGAACACTCGACAGAGAACCAGATTCTATGGGCCTTGGAGCAAGGGCTAGGCTACGAAGTAGAAAAACTCCAAGAAAACAAAGTCGGGACAAGGGAAATTTACGAAGCCTGTGAGCACGCACAAACGCTTATCTGGGTTCGCACTCCTGGCTGGTTGCAGGTGCCGGATGAAGATATGTTCGAGCTACTGGAGTGGTGCAAGAACGAAGGCGTAAAAACGCTTTCCGTTCACCTGGATAAATTCTGGGATATTCCTACCCGCGAATCCCTAATTGGGAAGATTCCGTTTTGGAAAACGCAGTACGTGTTTACGGCCGACGGTTCAAGGCAAGAAGACTTCGCCAAACGGGGAGTAAATCATTTCTGGATGAAACCAGCGGTCTCGGAAGTCTATTGCCATCCTGGGACGCCAAGAGATGAGTACCGCTGCGATGTGGGATTTGTGGGAGCGAAGGAATACCACGCGGAATATCCTTTCCGGAAAAAGATGGTGGAATTTCTGCAAGAGACCTACGGCGAGCGGTTCAAGCACATAGAGGGAGTCCGCGGCCATCTGCTCAATGACGTATACGCTTCGATGAAAGTGGTGGTCGGAGATTGTTTTGGTGCGGGGATTCCTAACTACTGGAGTGACCGTGTTCCGGAAACTATCGGACGGCATGGATTACTCGCTCATCCTTCGATCAAGGGGTTGGAAGTACCGATGGCATGTTATGAGGCTCAAGATTTGCAAAGCCTGCGATATTCCATCGAAGTCTTGCTTTCGGATATTTCCCAAAATCCTAGAGGGGTAAAACAAGTTGTCATAGATGGAGTGGATTACGTTTGCAAGCACGATACTTGGACAGTTCGCATGCGTGAGATTTTTGAGACGGTGAACCAATGACCAAACTCTACATCGCTGGCGAGGAAGGATTTATCGGCTCACACTTGCAGGAATACGTGCGGGAAACTACGGATTGGGAGATTGTTTCCCAAGATGATTCCCCAGATTACGTGGTTCACTTGGCGGGACATTCGCAAATTGATAAGTCGATCGTGGACTCTGATTTGGTTCTTAATGATATTACTACGACGATAGGGTTATTGGATTGGGCTGCGGAACAGAAACAACTGGAAGCCTTTCTGTACTTTTCGAGCGATGAAGTTTTTGGACCAAAAGAAGTCATCTCGGATTTCGTTCCTTCTGATCGCTACAACCCAATAAGCCCGTATGCGGCAGGAAAAGCAGCTTGCGAATCCATGTGTATGGCATGGAGAGGCACTTACGGCGTTCCGACTATGATTACTCACTGCCAGAATCTTTTCGGCGAGAGACAGCCAGCAAACAAGTTTGTTCCGACCATAGTGCGCTGTGCGCTAAACGGTGAACCAGTTCCGATCTATGTCAATCTCCATGAAGGGAAAAGAGATTTTTTGCATGTGAAGGACGCTTGCTCGGCCATCGTGACGCTTCTCAAAGGTGGACTGGTTGGACAGAAATACAATATCTCAGACAGTGTGTCCTATTCCCTTGAATACTTAGTGAGACTGGTTTCTCTGGCGCTGGATGTGAAGATAAAAACTGTTTATCGAGACGCGAAAGACGTTCGCCCTGGATTTTTTTTGGAACATGGATTGGATGGCAGAAAACTCATGCAGTTTGGATGGGAACGTAGGCCGATAGTGGAATCTGTAACCGAAACAGCGCGTTGGATGGCTCAAGAGGAGAATAGGCATTGGCTCGGACTATAAACGTCGTCTGGCATGCTCAAGAGTATGGCCGGGGCCGATTCAACTGTACGGCCATGCTCAACGATATGCTGGACCTGTACCCTTGCGAGCATCACGGCGGAGCGAGCAAGATGCCGACAGGACTGGACGGCGCGGTTGTGGTGGTCCACGGCGGCCGCGAGATTGGCGGACTCGCTAAATTGCAGAACGACATTAAGAGCCTGAAATGGTGTCTGCTGATTTACCTTGGCGACGAAGAGGCAAGTTTTCCTTCGGAAATGATCGAGCACGAAAACATGCTCGCTTGGGTTCAGGAGCCGCTACCAGGTAAGCACGACTTTGCAAAACGTTTCATGGTCAACGGCTACGGTCACGACCACTTGAGACATTTAGAAAATTCTGTCTACAACGTACAAAGAGACTTAGATTGGTTTTTCGGTGGACAGGTCACTCACGAACGGCGCCGTGCCGTGGTGGACGCTCTGCGAACGCTAGATTGGGGCGGCTTCATCATAGAGACTCGCGGGTATCACCAGGGAATTTCCTTGCCTGAGTACTATCGCTGCCTCTGCCGTGCGAAGATCGTTCCGTGCCCATCCGGTCTTTTTTCTCCCGACGCAGCAAGAGCATGGGATGCTCTGGAATGTGGAGCGATTCCAATACTCGATAATTTCAGCCCAACGCGGAGCGAACCTGGATTCTGGGATTATGTTCTAGGACCTGGCCATCCTCTGCCCACGATCAGCGATTGGAAATTCCTTCCCGCGATGGTCGGATTCCTAAAGGACACGAAACTTCGGGCTGTGGAATGTTTAGCATGGTGGCAAGAATACAAGCGGGACTTCAATCTTTGGCTTGGCGAAGACATTGAGCAACTGACAGGGGAACTATGTACGAGAATCTGATAACCGTCATTACCAGCACGTCTCCGCTCGCTTCGCATCCTTCATCGGAGATATTCGATAAGGTTCAGCAGAGCACGCAATTCCATTTACCAGGCGTGCAAACGTTCCTGCTCTGCGATGGTATTCGCGTCCCTGAACACGAAAGCCGGCGAGCCGGCTACGAACTTTACAAAGACTCGCTGCGCCGCCGTCCCAATTTACGAATCTTCGAATGGGCTGATTCGGTTCAGCAGGGATTCATGGTCCGCGAAGGCTTGCGGCGCGTCACAACTCCTCTGGTGCTGTGGCAGGAGCATGACTACGCTCTGACGCTTGACCCGATCGACTGGGCCGGCATCGTTAACGCCATTCAGCAAGATCGTGCGCGAGTGGTGCGCTTCCACAACACTCCGGACATTCATCCGTTGCACCAACACCTAATGCTTGACTGCTACGAAGGCGCGGATGGGGAGCATGGTGGAACGAAAGTATCTGAACCTCCGCTAGTCTGTGGAGTGCCGATGATTCGCACCAGACAGTTCTGGTGCTGTCCATTCCTGACGACAACGAAGTGGTTGCGCGGAATGATGGAAGACGAAACGCTATTCACCGAAAACACTTACTGCGAGATTGAGCCGGTCATTTACGGGCCGATTTCTTATCATCCCTGGGAAGACTACAAGGTTATGGTCTACGCTCCTTCGGAGCCGTCCATACAACGCAGCCAACATTTAGGCGGTCGCGGCCACGATAAGGACGACCCCAAGAGGCCGATGACATGGTGAATCTTGAGCGCGCAGAAAAAGTAACGGGATGGATGAGCACGCCTGAGATGGAGTGGCTGGCCGAACAAGCCAAGCACGGCCTAGTCGTCGAGATTGGCTCTTGGATGGGGCGAACCACGCGAGCGATGGCGGACAACAAGCGCGATGGGCACATCTTCGCCGTGGATACATGGCAGGGCAGCGAAGAGAACCAGGACTTTCTGAAAGACAAGCCGCATGACTATCTGTTCACGGAGTTCTGCGGGAACGTGTCCGACCACATTGCCAGCGGAATGATTGTCCCGATGCGCCTTCCGTCTCTTTCTGCGGCCAAGTATTTTTTGAATATAGGGACGCAATTCCGGTTTGTGTTCATAGATGCCGCGCACGATTACGAATCGGTGAAGGCGGATATTCTCGCTTGGCGGCCGCTGGTCGAACGCGGTGGAATCCTAGCCGGTCACGATTACGATTGGGGCTATCCTGGCGTCGTGCATGCGGTTCGCGAGCTTATTTCTCCGACACCGAACCAGGCCGCCGGCGGTTCGAGCATTTGGTACACCCGTGTATGAGTTTTGTTGAGCGTCTTGTGAACGGACGCTACAAGGTCAAGATGCCTGAGCATATTGCGGACCTGGCAAACTGGGAAGACTGGGAACGGGCACGCTGCTTGAGCATGGAAGACAATCTATGCAAAGACGATGTTCTGTTTGATATTGGAGCGGAGACCGGATGGGCTTCCGCGATTTACGCGAAATTCGTTGGTCCGAAAGCAATGGTTCTCTTCGAGCCGAATTATGCCAACTGGCAGAATATCAAAGCGACTTGGGATGCCGAAGGATATGCCGACCCGCTGGCTTGTTGGATTGCTTTGGTGAGCGACGAAAACACTAAAGCCTATCCGGATTACGATGAAGGCTATCAAGGCTGTTGGCCGGTTCCTGCGCTGACTGGGAAAATATGGACTTCTGCTTCGCACCGCCACATTCACGAAGACACTCACCGCGTTCCGCAAGTAACGATCGACCAGTTTATTTCGGAGACTGGAATTATTCCCCATGCGCTGACGATTGACGTGGAAGGTGCCGAAGGCAAAGTATTGCGTGGATGCGCGAAGACACTCTTCGAACATCGGCCTTTGATTTGGACCAGTTTCCATCCTGAACTGATGATGCGGCACTACGGAATGGTGGTAGCCGACATTCACGACTGGGTGAAAGGTTTTGGCTACACCGCTGAGTTTCTTGGATTCGACCACGAAATACACGTTTTCTACAAACCGGAGTGACTATGAACTGGCCAAGCGTTTCAATCGCATTCCCCTGCTGGCGCCGCGGCGCGCTCCTGCGGAATACACTCGAAAGCATTCGCAAGCAGAACTATCCTGGGGAACTGGAATTGATCGTGGTAGAGGAAGAGAACGACGGGCTGACAGAACAACTAGCGGCGGAGTATGGAGCGACGTATATCCGCAACGAGAGAGCGGAGCCGTTTCCGGTTTTCCAGTCCATTACTAGATTGTGGAATATGTGCCTGAGCGCGGCTACCAACGATATTGTCATTTTGCAGTGCGCCGAAGTGCTCCACAAAAACAATGTGATAGAGAATCTGGTTGTGCGTGTCCTGGGAGGAGAAAAGATTCTGGCCACTCCGCTGATCGAAGACTTGGCGGAGGATGGCTCATTCGCTGGCTGGTATAACCATCCGACGGCAGGTTCGCGACCTGGATGGGTTTCCGGAGCCGGTCCGCATGCCTTTCGCCGCAAAGAGATGCTGGAAATTGGCGGGTACGAAGAGTTGTTCTACGGTTACGGCCATGAGGATGATTTCTTTTTCTACATCCTTAGAAAAAATGGTTGGAAGATCGAATACGTTGACTCCGCGCTCTGCGCGCACCAATGGCACGAACGAACCAAGTTTGAGCCGACGACTGGATACGCGAATCGGTCACTCATTCGCATTCTCACGATGGATATTGACGAAGGGAAACGACAACCCCTGGCGAATATCGGCAGTCCAGAATGGGCGTACGTATCCTTTTTGGATGTGGACGAACTCATATCCAAAGGGCTGATGCGAGGACTGGGGAAGACATACGACGACTGGGCACAACAACATTGGCAGCAGGGGGATTTACACCCAGATACAACATTCGTGGCGCAACGAACCATCGCCAATGAAGGGCATGGCAGAATTTCGGAAGTTGGGGAAATGATTACCGAAGCTGCTTGGGCGGTTATCCGGTCCCGTGAAGCAAAGTCAATCGCGGACAACCTAGCATCTCCAAAAGTGTGGGCTTTGAGAGCTAGGAAATGTGCCGTGATTCATTCCACCTGGGCCTCTCGCTCGCTGCACAAAGCCTATCGGTTGATGGAGTCCTAATGGCCAGCAAAGAACACTGGGACGTAACCGACGAGCGGGATATGTGGCTGAAGGTGATCGGAAAAGAGCAAGAAGACCGCACGGAAACAACTCTTCAATTCAGCAAGATACTGGACGGCATTCCCACTGACGGGGCTTGCTTGGAAATTGGCTGTGGCGCTGGCAGGTTCGCCCGGTTCGCTGTTTGGCATTTCGACCTGTACGTAGGGATAGACAGTTCGGAAAGTATTCTTTCCTACGCTCGTCTCAACGACCATATTGGAGTCAAAGAGTTTGTCTATACCGACGGAACCCATATTCCCTTTACGGATGGGCTATTCGACTTCGTGTTTTCCTTCACCTGCTTTCAGCACATGCCAACGCTAGAAATGGTGCAAGCCAATTTACGCGAAGCCTACCGCGTACTGGCTCCTGGCGGCTTGTGCCGCATTCAAACCGTGAAAGGGACGCCTGACCCAGACTATTTCGACGGTTGGGTATTCCCTTCTCCGGAAGCGTTCGCAAAAGAGTTTACCGATGTGGGATTCACGGTTATTGACGCTCACACGGAAGACCTTTGGATATGGGTGACCGCAAGAAAATGAGAGCCGACTCCCCTGAATGCCTGATGTGGGATGTGATCGTCAACGAGCAGAACTACACTCCGAAACCAGGTGACCGCGTTTTAGACCTTGGCGCTCACCACGGCTTTTTCTCGATGTACTGTGCGGCGCGGGGCGCGATGGTGCGCGCCTATGAGCCCGACCCTGACAACTTCATTCAACTGGAGCAAAAGATCGCCATTGCCAAGAATATGAATGCTCCGCCGTTCACGGCAATACAGGCAGCGGTGTGGAGCGAAGCCGGAGAAAAACTGCTATGGCGAGACCCGGCCAACTCTGGAGCCAATTCCATGCTTCGGTCGCTGTCCGATTTCTCTATCATGGTGAAGACTGTAAGCCTGTCCGAAGCGCTTTGCGGCAACCGATGGGACTGCGTAAAGGTGGACGTGGAAGGCGCCGAAGCGCAGATATTCCTTACCGCCAAGCCGGAAAGTTTCCGGCAGATTGCCTACCTGACGATGGAATTGCATAATGACGTTCTGACGCGGGAACAAAATAGATCGCTGGTGCTGCGAATGCAAAAAGAGTTTCCGAAGGTGACCGAAGTAAAGCAGTATTTCGAAGGGTTGCCGACTGAATCGGCTTGCAAGCTGTTTTGTTGGGGGCACTATGAATGAAGTGGTGATCGTACCGACCTACCGCCGTGAGGAGTTGCTTGCCTGCTGCTTAAAACGAATCCGCGAGTACGAGCCGCACATTCCCATTCACGTCTTCCCAGATCGCGGCACGCACAAGAATCGACAGGTTCAAGCAGTATGTGAACTCTTCAAAGCGCATGTTCATTTCGTTCCTGACAACGATTTCTACGGGAACACGGCGAATGTGATGAACGCCTACTTGTGGGCGTACAACACGGGCTATGACCGCGTGTACTACGTCGAATCGGACGTGATGGTGCATCCTGACTTTTTCTCATGGCATCGGGAGCAGCAAGAAGAGTATCCCGACATTTTCTGTTCGATGGGCTGGATATTCAACCGCGAAGCTCCGATTGAGGACGACATTCTTTTTCAGCCGTGGTTCTACAGTATCGGAGTCTGTTTCTCCGCTAAGAAACTGGAACTAGTTGTGGAACACTCGACGCCAAAGTACTACGGCGATATGCCTGGGTACATCTCTAAAAGATTCAATACCGACCCAATGACGGATGAGTTTGCGGTGTCGCACTGGGAGCAAGACGGTCTTTTGCAAAGAATCCTGAATGAAGACAAAAGCCAAACCGTAGCGCCTGGAATTGCCAAGTGCTCCCACGTTGGAGCGGTTCGCAGTTATGGCGAAGGTGGTCCACAGACTTACGAAGAATTTTTCGGGTTCGGACAGTTGGGGTTTGCCGACAGGGTGAAAAAGGTAGAGCAATTTATTGACGACCCTTACTGGCGCATTCTGGCTTTCGGACGGAAACTTGTTGAAAGGGAAGTCGGCCGCGGACTACCGAAACGGGAGTTTAACTATCACATCTCCTTGCCTGGTGGATGGGAAAGCAATTTCAAGTCCGAGATGAGCAAGGCGTTTCTTCCGAAGCGCATAAATTCAGTTTCCATTCCGGAACAAGCTGAAATAGTGGTAGAGTAGGCAGCAATCGCGGAATCGGGCCGCAAGAAACTATTTTGAGAGGCAAGCCCGATGCCGACTTACCCTACAGGAACAGGCGGAAATACTCCTGTTCCACTTCTGCAACCTGGCGTTCCAGGTTACGCTTTCGGCTCGCTTGACAAGAGTTTCCCGAACACTCTCCTGCAAATCACCAACGTAGCTCTCACCAGCAACGTCGCTACAGTCACCGTAACAGTCAGAAGAGGGAAAGTCCCTGCGGCTGGCAGTCTAATTTCGATCACCGGCACGGCTGGAGCCAGCGGCGCATTCAACGTTTCAAACGCCACGATTTCCACGGTGTCGATCGATGCAGTGACCGGCATCGGAACGATTACTTTCCCGTTGACTCATGCCGATGTGGTGAGCGCTCCGGATGCCGGACAAGGGTATGTTCCAGTTCCGGAAGTCCCTGAAACGCTGGCCGTCCAGAAAAGTCAAGCGTTTGCAATCCAAGATTCGATCGGGCGCGGCTATGGAATTACGTGGGCCTATAGCTGCCCGTCGGCGCCTTCCACAATTTCCATTCAGCTTGAGGGTGCGGTAAACAACAACGACAGCGAGTACACGGCTATCGGTTCTGCGGTGACCACGACAACCGGATACGTCGAAACCGTAGCGCAGGTTCCTAACCTTGTAAACTTCGTTCGCTTGAAGGTGACCGCCACTACCGGAGGAAGCGCTCCATCAATTATCGGGAAAATCGCTTTGGGAAGCTAAATAAGTGGCATATTCACTTGTAACGTCGGCTACTTCCACCGCCAAAACGTTGGTCAAATCCAACACGGCAGGAAATATGTTGGTGGTGATAATGCGGGCCACCAATGCCGGTCCCGCAATCCTTCAAGACACGCAAAGGAATGCGTGGATTGAGGTCATAAAGACACCTGATAACTCTGGGTCATCTATTTATCAAATGATGGTTTGCCTGAACTGCGTAGGCGGAGCCAACACGATCACCGCGAACGGGAACATCAGCTTTTACACATGGTCTTATGGGGAGTACGCCAACGATGTTCCCGGCGTGAATATCCTCAACACATTCAGAATCGCCAAAATAGCTTCTGGAACTGGAACGAATTTTGCCGCTCCGGTAATCAATTTCACCCCTAGCACCAACAACATAATCATCGGAGGGGTGGGAAACGGAACAGCAAACAGCCTGACTATCAGTTCGACTGGCTCCTTTGTTCAGGATGCTCTGGCAAACGGAAACGTGGGTTTGTTTCGTATCCTCAACGACAGCAACACCACAGAGACATTTTCAGGTACTTACAGTTCTGCGGTTTCTTGGGTGGCAATGGCTGCGGCGTTTACCCGCTCTCCGTCCACAGCTTCACTTTCAGTATCGAATGGAGTTTGGGTAAACAAGGGTGCAATCATTTCTCCGATTGCTGCGGACAGTCCCGGCCAGCCGAATGTGTTCTACGAATCCGGCTCAAAGATATTTTCTGGGACCGTATTCAAGATGATTTTCAGCACCACGGCGGGACTTTGCTACGCAGAGAGTATCGATGGAATTACCGGCTGGACAAGATACGGAAGCAATCCGATCATCGCTGGCGCAAAACCCTATCCCAAGGTGTTCAAGAATGGTTCTACCTACTACTTGTATACCGGAGTGCAATCGGGACCGATCAAGGTTTACACGGCCACAGATTTAGTCGGGCCTTGGACGTTGCAGAACGCCACGGCTCTCACCATTACGCAGTTCTGGGAAGGCGCTACTTTCTTTGGACAGCTTTGTGTCGCCGGTCAGGATGGCGGCGGTACGTGGCATGGATACTACACTTCCATAAACCTCGCAAATTACAACACTAACTACATCATGGGCCATGCAACTTCGACCGATCTAATCAATTGGACGAAGGATTCGGCAAACCCGGTACTAATCGAAGAATTTCCAAGCAACATGGATTTTCACCTTATCGGGGGAAGCTATTACGGCTGGTCGCAAATAGTTCAGCCTGGATTACCAGCACGCGGAAATGGCTCGCTTCCGTCAGATATTACGCGGTATATCGGCTCCGGTCCCGCAGGACCATTCAATTTACTGTCCGTATCCACGTTCTACCGCAGCACCAGCGGTGAAGGCGTAGGCGAGCAAGCTGGACAAGTCGCTGACCCCTCTCTGATCGAAGTAAACGGCAGCGTTTACATGTATATGACGATCACTTTTGACGGGAGCAGCGGAGCCAATTTTTCCATTAGCTGCGCTGTTGCGTCCATCCCCTTTTCTCAACTGGTTACGACCACTGAAGGCATTCAGAACGTTCCTATTCCTTCCAATATCAGTTTGGTCGTTCAACTCACTCTTTTGGCTTCCGATACATTCAGCGGAGGCAACGCCAATCCCATTGGCGGGAACTGGTCAACACTCGCTTCCAGCGCTGCTTTTGGAGCGATGCAACTTGCTTCGAACAAGATGGAGCCAGCATCCGCTGACGGAACGATTCAGGGAGCCTCTTATTGGAATGCGCTTGCATGGCCAGCAAATCAGTGGTCGCAAACGCCATTAGGAGCCAGCGTAGGGGCTACCGCCAGAAACGGAGTCATTCTGCGCGGAAATACCAGTGGCGTCGCCACGTGCTATGTAATCTCGGTTGTCGGAGCGCTTGGAGGAACTTGCAGTGTCCGTTTCGATAAATACCTAGCGGGAGTCCTTACAACCCTTGCAACTTACGCCAGCTACGGAACTGTATTTGTGGGAGACGTTCTGACCGGAGTGGTCGAAGGAACCACGCTTTCCGCCTACATTAACGGAAACTTGGTCACGACGGTTGTCGATACCGACATTGCAACTGGAGCAGCGGGAGTTTGTCTGTTCGCTCCAGTGGCGGTTACCAACGCGCAGATTACGGGATGGGCTGGAGGAGCGGTTTCGACAGTACTGATTTCAGGGAATGCGGGGATAGCCGGAGCCACCGTCTCATATACCGGGCCTACCAGCGGTTCAGTTACCGCCGATTCCTCTGGCAACTACTCCATATCTGGCGCCCAGGACGGGACGTATACGGTCACGCCTAGTAAGACCGGGTACTCTTTTTCTCCTTCAAACCAGACGGTGCCTATTAGTGGGTTGAATGTAGGTGGAATTAATTTCACAGCGACTCAAGTTGCCGTAGCAACTCCGACATTTTCTCCCGTTGCTGGAAGGTACAACTCTACGCAGACGGTCACAGTGTTAGACACGGATTCTGGATTGGCCGGTTTTGCGATGTACTACACGATCGATGGAAGCGTGCCGACAACGGGCTCAACGCCCTACAGCGGACCGATTACGGTCCACAATTCGGAAACCATAAAGGTTTTGGCGGTGGCCACTGGTTACGCCAACAGCGCGATTGCGTCGGCCACTTATGTTATCGCAGGTGGCGGAGACTTCGGATTCAAGTTTACTTATGGATTCTGAAAGCGTGATATAGTTCGACGAAGCGGAATCGGGCCGCAACGAATCCATTGCTGAAAGGCACGCCCGATGCCACCGTACAATTCTTCTCCAGGCGTCAACACTTTTCCCAAGGTGCTGCAACCTGGAGTGACCGGCTACGCTTTTGGTTCTCTCGACTCCAAATTTCCCACCACGCTACTCCAGATTTTAACCGTCGCTATTTCAAGCAACGTCGCCACGGTCACGGTAACGATTCGCGAAGGCAAAATTCCCACGGTCGGAAGTCTGATTACCATTCGCGGTACGAGTGCCGCCGGCGGTTCTTTCAACATCCTGAATGTGGCGATTGCTACGGTCCTGTTCGACTCCGTGACTGGCATCGGCTTGATTACCTTTCAACTGGTGCATGCTGATGTTGTGGCTGTGGCCGACACTGGTATGGGCTATGTGCCCATGCCGGAAATAGGGGAAACGTGCGCGAACGGAGCGAGCCAAGCATTTGCGATTCAGGATATTGCTGGCCACAACGAAAACGGACTCACGGTTCAGTGGAGCACTTTTTATCCTTCTTCGCCAGCGGTGATAACCGCAATCCTGCAAGGCGCTGACTTTGACGTGGACAGCCAATATATCGAAATCGATCGAAGCACGCAGTTGCCGTCGGACAGCCGTTCCAGCACGCAGACCAGGTTTAAGTTTCTCCGCGTTCTCTGGCAGGACCTTGCAGGTGGAACTCTTCCCACGGGAATTGTTCGTATCAACATTTGAGGTTCACGATGAAAAAGACGTTTCTTGCGTTGCTCTTGCTGGCTGCGATTCCGGCATTCGGCCAGTATCGTCAACCTGTCACTACACACACCAATGCCGAAGGAAAGATCGACTACGTTGACTTTCGCGCAGCAGACCTAGAAAAGTCTGAAGCGGCTCCAGACCCACAAGCGCACGTCCAGATTCAGAAGGCGGGAATTTTCGATTTCCAATGCACGACTACGCCTTCGAATCCTCCTAGCGGCAATGCGCGCTTCTACTGCGACTCTGGAACTGGTCAAATGGCTTGCCTCACTTCTACGGGCGCAAGTTGTCTTTCTGGGGGCGGTGGCGGTGGTGGTGGAAACGTAAACAGCGTAGGCTTGGCGGCTCCAACTGGAATGGTCGTTTCCGGCTCTCCGGTTACGACTTCTGGAACGCTGACTTGGGCGATGCCTACGGGATGGGTTCTGGCAGACTTGCTCGTTGGAAATGGAAGTAATTCAGTGGCGCGTCTGCCGGCGCCGACAACTCCAGATACAGTTACTCAGACGTTGATTTCTACTCCGTCCGGTGGCGCGACGCTGCCGCAATGGGCGCTTGCGGGACTTCCTGGCCGCGTAGTTTCGGGAACCACAGACACAATCGTTGCTGCTGACCGGACTCCGCAAACAATCGAATATACGAGCAACAGTCCTACGGCAATTACAGTTCCCGACCCTGCCAGCACTGGTTTCAATGGGAATCCGTCTTTTGTGACGATCGCGGAAGGCTTAGGGCCGTACACATTCACTCCGCAGACTACGGCAGTCATAACCTATTGCGACGGCTCAAACTGTTTCGACGGGCAGCCTTCGCTGACCTTGCAGAAAGGGCAGTACGCTACCTGGTCTTCGCCCACTACTTCAAACTGGATTGCGCGTGTGGCGAGCACACAGCCGATTTCACAGCCGCCCGTAGTGAATGGATTGATTTCCGGTGGTGGAGTGGTCTGGACAGGACTGCTGAATTTTACCTGCTCCGCTGCGACGTATGCCATCGGCGGTACGGTTTACAACTCGGCTCAAACCAACATTACGCTTTCGGCGGCCGACCCGACGAACCCGCGCATTGACGTGATCGCGGTAAACAGTTCTGGGGCTTGCGTGGCGATTACCGGAACGCCGGCGGGAAGTCCCGCGGCTCCTACTGTTGACCCTACCAGTCAGTTGTCCTTGACATTTGTTACCATCGCGGCGACTGCCACGACACCGACGCTATCAAGTATTTTGGTCTACGATGAAAACTCCACTCCGCCGACCGAATACACTTGCACGCCCACGGCGAATTTCAACTGCAATTCGACCAACAATCCTTTCCATCTGACCCATGACATAGAAGCGACGACGGCGGTCGCCACAAACGGCGTATCGCTTATAAACAGCGGCACAGTGAATTTCTCGACTTATAGCACGCTCTCTTTCAACATTAGGAATAAAGCCAGTTGGCCAAGCGCCAAATCGCTGCAAATCTGTTTCTTGAATAGCGCGACGGTGGTAGGCAACTGCGTGGCTTTCAAGAATGGCGTGTTCGGATTCAACCAGACCAACATTACCAGTTACCAGCAAATCGTGATTCCGCTTTCTGTCTTTGCGCTTGGCACTACGGTTGCCGATCGCGTGCGCTTCCAAGTCCTCGGCACTGGCGGCTCCATCGGCTTCTATCTCGACTGGATTCAGATTCAGAGCACGCTCTCCGGCAGCGGTTCGTCTTCCTTTCAGTTGCAGGTAAACGGGCAGAACACGCAGCAGACGACAAACTTGGCGGACAACGCCAGCGTAACTTGGTCCTGCACGGTGGCTGCCGGAACTACTATTTCGACTTGCAAAGCGACGGCAGTTGGCGCTCCTCCGTCCGGCGCTGCTGGTGGTGCATTGGCAGGGACGTATCCTAACCCGACGCTCGCGAATGGAACGGCCTGCACCAATCAGGTCGTTACTGCAATCAGTCAGAGCACGTCTGCGGGAACATGCTCGACCGTTGCAAACGCCATGCTCGCCAATTCAGCGACTACGGCCAACGGACAAACCTGCACGCTCGGTTCAACCTGTAATGTCAACACTGGAGCGACAGCGCACAGCGTAGCAATCAATCAAGGCAATGGCTCTGCTCTCACTGGGGTTGGCGCCGGAACGACTGGACAAATTCTGCGAGCTACGACAACTGCTGACCCCGCATACATAGATTTTCCCGACGTGAAATTCATCCCTGCGGCGAATTGCAATAACGCTACGGGCGGAAATGGCTGGAGCATCGGCTCTGGCGGGACAGTGACGTGCCGCGCCGGAACAAACAACCTCGGCGGCTACATTTCGATAACCGACACGGCGAGCACGTTCGCCACTTTCCAAGTTCCAATTCCCGAAGATTGGGACACGTCAAGCAATCCGTATATCCGGTTTCAACTCGCCTCGACCGACGCGACGAACGGCCATACGATTATTCCGTCGATTCAGGTTGCTTGCTACAAAGGCGACGGAAGCACCACGGATGATGTGGCGGCGAACGCAGCGCATTCGCTTTCAACGACTACGCTAAACGGAAACGCGAATAGGTTCTGGTCGAGTTCAAATGTTCAAATGAACTCCACCGACGTAACCGGATGCGTGGCCGGGGCGCTTATGCAGATCACGGTTGGAAGGGCGACCGATACCGCCACTAACGCAGAATTTTATGGAGCGACGATCACTTTCCCAAGATTGATTGTAGTACAGGCAAACTAATGAAAGTATTAACACTATTGATCGTTTTATTTTGTGCGATTCCTGCTCGCGCAACGGACCCAGTGAATACCTGCAAAGGGGATACTGGCACCGGCACTGGAACCTCGGCAACTTGCAGCACCACGATAACGCCAACGGCTTCCGGCCATCGCTTCGTCGCTACTGCGTACACTTTCGGAAATCCAGCCACAATAGTATTTACCTTCAGCGATACGGCGGGAACTTCATGGTCACAGTTGGCCGAATCCGATACCAGCGGTGGCGCAGCGCAAATAATTTTAATGTCTTGTACGCAAATCAATACAACCAGCGCACAGACTTTCAGCGTTTCGATGAATCAGCCGGCTACCAGCGTCGCTATTACAGTTGCGGAATATGCCAATTTAACATCGTGTTCCCTCGATAGTGGGCTAACAGCAAGTTCTCACGGTAACACTTCGGGCGTGGTCGGCGTGTCTGCCGGGACCATCGGCGTGACAACGCAAAATGACAGAATTATCAGTTCGATTTTCACATGCACTCTTAGCGATACAACCGTCAACAGCGCAGGTTCTGGGTACACGAAACAAATTTCCGATCAGTTCAACGCATCGGGTATAGGGGGATGCGTGGGAACCAACGAGTTAGAAGACAGATTCGCCGCGATAGGTAGTTATGCCGGGGCTTGGACGATTAACGCCACCACTGGCTCAACTTTCACTTGCGGCGGTGCTACGAACCGGGTTTGTTGGGCCGCGCTTGTAGTAGCAGTGCCTTCCACTTCTGGGCTAAACACCGGATTCCCGATGGTCATAAAGTATCGAAACGTGCCGCAAAAAAAGATTCCTTGGGACAATCGCAAACATAGATTGGAAATTGTGAGACTGTGAGACGACCTCTAAAAATTGCGACGGCAGTCGGTGTAGGCATCGGCATTGCTTTGTCTTTTTTCTTCTATCAGAGCCACAAGCCGAAACCTAAGCCTCCCGTCTACCATGCGGTTCTGAAAAAGGAACTGCTCAAACGCAAACTGCTGACGCTGACCTTTGTAAACAACGTCTACATTTCTCAATCCGGTGCCGGTGGCCAAACAGGAGCGGACTGCAACAACGCCAAGCCAGTCACCTACTTCAACAACGTGGCGAACTGGACGGCTGGAAGTCCTACGGGCATTCAGATCGGTCCAGGGACAGGCGTCCACCTTTGCGGAAGCATCTCGACCAGTTTAACCATGCAAGGAAGCGGCGGAGTCGGCAGTCCGGTCGGCATTCTCTTTGAACCTGGCGCAAAACTTTCTCAAACCGTCTGCCCTGTAACTGGATGTTTCAACGGCAACGGCAAAACTGACTTTGCTTTGGACGGCCTTGGAACTGGCAATCCGTGGTTCGGGACTTTTGTTCCGAATGGAATTATCGAATCCACGCAGAACGGTTCTGCTTTGGCAAACCAAATTGCCGCATCGGAATTAATCAATATCGACAACACGAATCGGGTAACGATTCAGAACCTAGTTTTGCAGAATGCCTATGTCCATTCTTCTCCTTCCGACTTGGCTCCAACGCAGCCTGACCCTTCTGCGGTCCACGCGCAAGGCGCCAGCAATCTCACGATCACCAACAATCAGATTCACGATGCGCTGTGGGCGCTTTATTTCGGGCTGCAAAGCTCAAATATCACCGTCAGTTTCAACGACATTTATAATTCCGACCACGACCTTGCGCCATCGGTCACAACTCAAACGATGGATTCAGTGTTTATCCACCACAACATTTTGCGCGACTGGTCCAACTGGGATACCACGACCAATAAATATCACCATGACGGAGTTCACAATTTTCAGGCTGGCGGCGGCACGTTCAGCCACGTCTATATCTACAACAACCTGTTCGAAGGCGACCAGGGCGTAAACAATACCGCGCATATTTTCAATGAAGGCTCGACGGCCGCGACTTCGATTTGGGTATTCAACAACGTTTTCACGTCGCCGGCGGGACGAAGCTGGAATAACGGCTCGCTGTGTCTGACCGTCGGCAGTCTCGGCTCTGGCCACGCCTACAACAATACCGTGGTCACGATCAGCGGACAGGCGGCATCGCTCGCCAAGATGGAAGGAACGAACTCAGACTTCAGGAACAACGTGATTGTTTTGAATAGTCCTGGCGGTGGTGGTCCTGCGGTCAATCAGTACGGCAACACGCCTCCAACGTTCGTGACTGGCGGACTTGATTTCAACTTCTATGGAATCAGCCCGACGACAGGGCAGTATTTTGTTAAGACTTGCGGCGGTGCTTGCGCTTTCGTGGACTTCCCGACTTGGAAGCCGTTATTCGCTCCGTCCAGCGGACAAGAAGCAAATTCTCTTGCTTCGCTGCCATCGGCTTTCAATGTCAATACCACGACCGGCATCCCTGGCGCGGGTTCGACTCTTTTCGGGAAAGGCACGAACCTTACCGCTTTGTGCGTCGGGAATCTCACTCCTCTTTGCACAGACTTCAATGGAGTGGCGAGACCGGCAACCGGCAGTTGGGACCCTGGCGCATATCAATCGGGAAGCGCTGGCAGTCCGGTACTTAGTTTTTCTCCGAATCCGGCAGCTTTCGGGAATCAACTGCAAGCGACGACCAGCGCTCCGCTGACAATCACCGTATCCAACAGCGGGACAGCCGCGCAGACGCTTTCAACGCCCTACTGGACAATCACCGGAACGAACGCGAATAACTTCGCCAATGCCGGCACGGGAACCTGCACCAACGGGGGAAGCATTCCGGTAAGCGGCTCTTGCACGGTGAACCTGACATTCACTCCGTCCGCAACGGGCTCCAGAACGGCCACGCTGACGATTCAAGGCACGATCTTCGCGACGGAAGGATTGACGGGAACGGGCACTCTCCCTGTCATCGGTCTTTCGCCAAGCCCTGCGGCTTTTGGAAACCAGGTGGTAAGCACGCCAAGCTCGCCGCTGACTGTGACCGTCACAAATACTGGAACGGCCACGGAAACGCTCGCCAGTCCATATTTTACGATTACCGGAACCAATTCCACTGACTTTACGAATCTCGGAACGGGAACGTGCGCGAACGGGGGCTTAATCACCGCAAGCGGTTCTTGCACTATTAATCTACGGTTCACGCCGGCAGCCGCTGGAGCCCGTAGCGCGACTCTGAACCTTCTGGGAACGGTCAATGCTTCGGACTCCCTGACCGGAACGGGTACGCAAGCGGCTATCAGCGTAACGCCTAGCCCTGGAGCGTTCGGAAACCAGAACGTCAATACGACCAGCGGACCTTTGACCCTGACCGTGACGAACACCGGCACGGCCACGGAAACGCTCTCGACGCCGTACTTCACCATTACCGGAACCAACTCCAGCAATTTTGCGAATGCTGGAACGGGTACGTGCGCGAACGGTGGAACGATTGCGCCTAGCGCAACGTGCACGGTCAATCTGACCTTCACGCCATCGGCGGCCGGCGCGCGCTCTGGCACTCTTAATATCCTGGGAACGGTGAATGGAAGCGATTCGCTGACAGGCACAGGTGTCGCTCCGGTAGTCTCTTTGAGCCCGACAAGCATCGCCTTCGGGAATCAGACCATAAATACGTCGAGCGGGAACCAGGCGGTAACCCTCACCAATACCGGAACGTCCACGCTCACGATCACCAGCATTACCCTGACCGGAGCTAACGCCGCGGAGTTCAGCACCAACAGCAGTACATGCGGCGCCAGCCTTGTTGCGGGTGCTTCGTGCTCCTTGAATGTGGTTTTCACTCCCACGACAGCGGCCAGCAAAACAGCTAATTTGACGTTTACAACGAGCGCAGCGACAAGCCCTGACAATGTGGCGCTGACGGGTACAGGCGTCGTTCCGGCCGTTCCAGTACTTAGCTTCTCGCCTAGTCCTGGTGCCTTTGGGAACCAGTTACAGAACACCACCAGCGCGGGGTTGACGGTCACGGTCTCGAACATCGGGACTGGCGCCGAGGTCCTTTCAACTCCTTTCTTCACGATTACCGGAGCCAATGGCACGGATTTTGCCCGATCTGGCGGGACGTGCGCCAATGGTGGGACTATCGCGGTCTCCGGCTCTTGTACGGTCATTCTGACTTTCACTCCACTGGGAACGGGTAGCAGGACTGGGACACTCAACATTTCAGGGACGGCCAACGGTTCGAACGTGCTGACCGGAACGGGGATTCAGCCGATTATCGGGCTCTCGCCAAGTCCGGCAGCCTTTGGCAATCAGTTGCAAGGAACGACTAGCGGTGGCCTCACGGTGACGGTCTCCAACACTGGTACAGGCACAGAGACTCTAGGGACGCCATTCTTCACTATCACGGGAACCAACGCTTCGAACTTCGCGCAGAGCGGTGGAACCTGCGTTAATGCCGGCACGATTGCGCCGTCTGCCTCCTGCACCATCATCCTGACCTTCACTCCTTCCGCTACAGGGGCGCGCACAGCGACTTTAACGATACAAGGGACGGTAAACGCTACGGACTCGCTGACAGGCACAGGCACGTTCCCTGCTGTTGCGCTGGCGCCTAATCCTATGGCCTTCGGCAATCAGAATGTGAACACTACCAGTTCGCCGGTTACGGTCACCTTGTCCAATACGGGTACAGCTTCCGAAGTCTTGGCAACTCCCTACTTCACGATCACGGGAACGAATAGCACGAACTTCGCGAATGCGGGTACTGGGACGTGCGCGAACGGTGGGACGGTGGCCGCAAGCTCCTCTTGCACTATCAACCTGACGTTTACTCCATCGGCCACGGGCAGCCGAACGGCGACATTGAACGTTTTCGGGACGGTGAACGCCACAACGAATCTGTCTGGTACTGGTATCGCTGCCGTCGTGTCCCTCAATCCAACGAGTATCGCTTTCGGGAACCAGACAACCTCAACGTCCAGCGGGAATACGCTGGTCACGCTGACGAATACCGGCACGGCAACACTCACCATTTCGAGCATCGCCCTGACCGGAACGAACAGCAATCAGTTCTCGACGAACGGAAGTACCTGCGGAGCGACACTCGCTGCGGCCGCATCCTGCACGCTCAATGTGGTCTTCTCTCCCACGACGATTGGAGCGAAGTCGGCCAGTTTGACATTTTCGACAAGCGCAGCTTCCACTCCCGATAACGTTACTCTTACCGGAACTGGCGTTTCTGCCGGCACTCCCGCGCTTAGTTTTTCGCCTACGCCGGCGGACTTTGGCTCTCAGACACAAGCCACAACGGGACCACCGTTGACGATCACGGTCACCAATACGGGCACGGCGCCGGAAGTCTTGAGCACGCCGTATTTTGTAATCGGCGGAACGAACGGAACGAATTTCGCCAATTCGTTGACCGGCACTTGCGCCAACGGGGGAACCATCGCGGCGAGTTCTTCTTGCACGGTCATAATGACCTTTACGCCTTCGGCTATCGGAACACGGTCTGGAACCTTGACGATTCAGGGCACAGTGAACGGAAGCAATCCGCTGACTGGCATCGGTCAACCGACTGGTGCGGTATCCCTAACCCCGACCAGCATCGCATTCGGCAACCAGGACAGCGGAACGACCAGCAATCCGCGGTCGGTCGTTCTGGTGAATATCGGCGGGTCTACGCTGACGATTACCAGCATCGCGCTAACCGGAACAAACGCAAATCAATTCCTGATCGACACAAACACCTGTGGCGCGACACTGGCGGCTTCGGCTTCCTGCTCATGGAACGTGAGTTTTTCTCCGAACGTGGTCCAAAGCGACACGGCAAACGTGACAGTCACTACCAGCGCGTCTACCAGTCCAGACAATATCCCGCTGACCGGAACGGGAAGGACTCCTACGCCTCCAAGCACTCCGGCGCCGGCGATTGTGATTGTTCGCGCTTTTCCGGTCGGGAGCGTGTTAGTGAATGAGAATGCGGGAGGAGTATCGCCAAAAAATTTTCAGGTGTCTCTCGGCGGTTGCAGCCAAGACGGAGTTAACTTCCAGAACCCATGCCGATTCGCAATCACTTGCGGAAATTGCGGAAGGCAAACTACAGTACGATTCAACGGAACACAGGTAAGTCAGTCGTACTCAAAAGGGGTGGTGACGGTTAGTATCCCTGTCACGCTTTTCACTTTGCCGGCGACGCCGACGGACTATAGTTTTTCGTTACTAAACTAGAGGGAGACCAGCCCAGATGATCGGTTCAACAGCCGTAGCGAACGCGAAGCAGTACGCTTGGAATGATTGGCTAATCGGAATCATGCGGTCGTTTTTGAGCGGTGGAGCGGCCGCGCTCGTCTCTGGCAGTGGCGGCGCCATCGCTGGAATCACAGCCAAGCAGCAGTACATTATGATGGGCGCCAGTTTTATTTCGATGGGCTTGTACCGTCTTGGTGAGTTTCTGACGCTGCACGGCGCTCCAGATAAGCTACAGCAGACATTGCAGACCGCACAGGACGCGACACAAAGAGCAGGGGAGGCTATTGCATCGGCGCAAACGCAGGTAGAAGATAAACCGAAGTCGTAGACCTGGGGGGCTCTCCGTACCGTGAACGGAAGCAGCTTCAAGCACGAAAATACGCCCGAAGGACGTTTGGCCGCCATCGTAGTTATGGTGGCGGCTAAAATGGAAGATGAGTTTGCGCGGACCGGCACTGGACCGAGTAAGCCCGACATTGCCGACCTAAGAGAAATTCTTAGGCCATTTGTCCAACGAGAAATAATTCATGCACGCTTGGACGAAGCCTCACACTCGCTAGACCAGAAAGCCGAACGGCGAGCCCACCTGATTAGACAGTTCTATGTTTACGAAGCGCAAATTCCGAAAGAACTGCGGAAGGAACTGCTTCTGTGAGCGAGTGGATTACTGCGGCTATCTTCGTCGTTGGAGCAATTTATGCAGCCGGCAGAGTCTTGTCGAACAACAAAGCGGAAATCGACCAAGCCAAAATAGACCTGAACCGCATGGGACAAAAGATTCGAGATGAAGAAAGAGCCGCGCTCCGTAGGCATTTCAATAGCAGTCTTTTACAGGTAGCGTGCGAAAACGACCGGAAAACCAGATTCAAGATAGCTGGACAACTCAAAGAGGATTAGACAGGCCGATAGAATCTTAGGCGGCCGATGTTTAGGGTGTTCACGAAGTCCGTTTCTTTTCCCCATGCTTTCGGCCAGTCCATGCTTAGGTCGTGGTAGAAGGTGGCGCCGTCGGTTGAGTCTGGGTCTTCCCCTACTAGGACTGCCGCTGCCGCTGAAAGGCAATCTGTCCACGACGGACTATCGTCTGCTGGCCACACGGTAGAGTTTGGGTCGTTAGCGTTAAAAGACGAAAATTGCCAAGGCTTGAGTACGACACTTTGAATATCGTGGCCCCACCATCCCGGCTGCGATGCGCGATTTTTTATAACGTGCGCGACTGCTCTTTTTGCAAAAATAGTCTCTCCTCTGGCTTCCCGGTATACGCATAATGCCATGAGCGAGAGGTCACTCAATTCGCCATAGGGTTTACTTTCCATTTTGTTTCCTATGTTCAAATTTGTGACACATCTTGCACAGCCAAACTACATTCAACTGATTTTCTTTCGAGTAGCCTTTGTGGTGATGGCCCTGTGTTTTTTCTACAAGTCCGCAATGTTGGCAAAAAGCAGACCGAGTCAGTTTGCCAGTTTTCAGGGCATAGTAGAGGATGGCGTAGGCTCTCGGTTTCTCAGGATTTTTTGCCGCATATTTTGCCGCAATCTTCTGTCGTTTCTCTCTGTTATTCTCTTCCCATCGCCTTCTTACCTTCCTGTCCTTATAGCTGTTTTTGCGTCTCATTTGACGAATCTGATCTAGGTTGCGGAGCCACCATCTCTTCCATCTTGCTTTTTTCTTTTCTGGGTCGTGCATAACGTCCTCCCAATTAAAAAGGCATGCGCCGGGGTTGGGTAAGCGCATGCCTTTGGCGGTGCGGCACTACTGGGGAAACTCTTACTTCCAGATACCCAAGTGCTGAATCCAAGAGTCCAAGAGAATATCGGAGTTTGCTGCGTCCGAATACCGGAGCCAGAAGTTACCGTAGTTCCCCCACTTCGGTCCCCACGAATTGCGAACCAGGAAACTCCCACCGTTTACAGCGTCGTCGAATCCGATTGCCAAAACTTCATGGCCTCCAAGCACATTTTCCATAGTGTTTGGACTCCACAAGCCATTTGCTCCTATTGCCTCAAAGGACTCGTAGACTGTAAAACCAATGCGGAAGTTGTAGCCCGAAGCGATACACGACTTCATATCGTCTACGGTAGTGAGCCGGTGATACTGGCCGGTTGCCCACTGCTTTGCGGAGTCCAGTTGCGCCTGTGTCGGCGCCGTGGTGAAGTCTCCGGCAATGTAAGGCATCTCGGAGCGCAGCGCACAACCGAATTTGTTGAGTGCCATGCAAGAGGTTCGCCCATAACTGCCGGAGTCTCCTTCTGAAAGTGTTCCGTCGAGTTGCCGTTCGAGATAGTAGATGAAAGACGGCGAATACATTCCTTCCGTGCCTGGCGCTACGACCTGGCCGCGATTGTCGATTTCTTTCCAGTGAAGAAATTCGCGGTCGGCTGCGGCTGCGTGCGCCGTGCAAGAGCCTTCATTGCCTTGGTCCAGCACTGGTCCCATAAAGTCCAGATTGTCCATAGCGGTAGTGGTAGCCGCTTGGAGTGGCGCGCGGCCAACGCCTAAATCCCTGAAGTCGGGCAAGTCGTGTTTGTAGCCGTAACGCCTTCCTGCTGGTGACAGTTGCAGTGCCATGAATTAGCTCCTAGAGAATCGCCGTCGGTGGAACTTTCACATCTGCCGGTGCGGATTTGAGGATTGCGTCAAAGTCTTTCTTGAACGCGCTGGCATTTCGTTCTTTTGGCGTAACGGTTACAGCGGTGTTTGCTACCTTAACGCTGGAAATTGTGGTTCGCACGCCTTTCATGGCCGTAGATGCCGGCAAACGATTCACGAATGCGGCGATGGTGGATAGAACGACTTGCGCCAGTCCGGTGATAATTCCTAGCAGACTGCCGGAGACATTGAGAGCCGCAAGGAAAGTAGAAAAGTTGTCCACGATAGCCTTGAACGCGGCTTCTACTTTGGCCAGTGCGCCAACTGGCGGTGGTGTGGTGCTCTGGTATTCCTTCACGGCTGCGGTGAGCGCGGTGAAACCAGATTCGATCAAGGCAATGATGGACTGAACCGCCGGACTGATAACCACACCATTGCCGGTCAACACAGCCAGAATCGAATTAAGCGCGGCCTCCCCGACCGGAACCCAAGATAGTATGTCGGAGAACACATTGCAGCCGGAAATCAAAAGCGAGCTACCACCAGCGGCGAGAAACAAAACAAATGAGGCTATGCGTGCGGTAAACGTGCGTCGATTCATTGATTCTCCTTTTTCCCTTGGTCGCGGGAAGCGTATCACAATTTCAGACTTCTTTCTTCTGTCCTGTAAAGCGGTATTCCCATAGGCCGGAGCCTGGTCGTGAACGGCGCTTGTCGATCACGTAGCCGGCGACACGGGCATTGCGAATCTGGGAGCCAACGCTGCCATGCGGGGTGTTGGTCTTTTCCGCAATCTCTTGCAACGTGTGCCAGTCAAGATCGGCCAGAACGTTCAGGATGCGGCCGTACTGGACGGTCAGCCGCGGCACGTCCAGTTTCTTGTCAACGGCTTCATGCTTCTGGTGTCCCAGAACTACCGCCGGTTTCTTTCTGTACGTCGATATTGGAAATAGACTCGGTTGGCTCGCCATGTTTTTCTCTTACCTCGATTCCTTTGGACCTCGGCGTAGCAATGATAAACACGCCAATGTTGGGATGGTGGTCACGAACGTCTTTCAGTAGCGCGTTGGCCAGTTCGTAACTGAATTTCTTGCCGTCGCAAACAAACAGGTAGGAGTGGTCGGGCTTTAATTCGTAACCTTTGACCAGCGTGGCGAGCGGTTTGTAGTCTTCGACTTTCATTTCTTTTTGCGGAAGTCTTTGGCGTTCGGGCAGACGGTCCAATGTGCTTCTAGCTTCTGGGACTCGTCGTCCTCGGTCCCTGATACTGCGGACATTGGCATTTTCTTGCCGCGTGGCGTTTCAAACCACTGCATCTCGGCGCCACACCCTCGGCATGCGGACGAACCTGTGTACTTGTACCCTAGGCTCTCCAATCCGTCGCGGGTGTCTGGAACGGCCACTAGTCTTTTTCCTTCTTTATCCGGACTTTCACGTTTTCTTTTTCGTGGGTGATCTTCACTTCAACGCCATCGTGGTTGTAGGTCTCTTTTTTGTGCTTCTTCATAAGCACCAGGAGAGTTCCCTTTGTGTCCACTTCGGCTGTGGTCAACTTCATGCGGTCGTCTCGGATATTCGCGTATTCTCTAGCGGCGTCTTCCAACTCCTCGATTTCCGGGTCTTCCATTCCTGGGAGCCGGCTGGTCTTCCCGCGCTTCTTGTTCGCGTCGGAGAGTAGTTCTGGTTTGTGCTTCGGCGCTTCCTCGTCTTCTTTCGGTCCGATACCTTTTTTCCCGGTCTGCTTTGGTTTGTGTTTTGGTAGCGTGTCTTCCGGTTTTCTTACCAATGGTAGTTCCTCCCGATTTAGTGAACTGCGAGATGTGGAACGAAGTCCGCAAATTAGCGTACGACTTAGCCCATAGTCAAGTCTTTCTTTTGTGCAAGCAAGGTATCAGCGTCGATTCCGGTTCTTTGGCTTTCCTGAATAGCCCACAAAATACGCTCTTTATCTTTAGGGACGGTTAAGGACGGATTGGGTGACACCTGTGACACCCCTAGGGCGTCAGTTTGACACCCCCTCTCGGACAGTTTGACACCCCCCGGTGACAGTTTGACACCCGGTATGGCATAGAGATTTGCGCCGTAAGGACCAGCGGATTTGGAGACTCGCAGTTCTCCGCTCTTGGCCAGAACTGCAATGCACCGCTGAACGGTACGATCACTCAAACGGGATTCCTTGGCGAGCGTATGGATAGACGGCCATGCTCCAGTTCCGTCAGAACGGGCATGGTTTCCGATCATTAGCAGAACTACGAGAGGATTACCTTTGTGCCTTGAACAATCTATAACCCAAGAAATCGCTTGAACGCTCAAATGTTTTCCTCTCCGCTAAGAGGGAAAGGCCAGATGTAGCGGCATCCGGCCCCTCGAATGGATTACCTGGAACTAGGATAAATTTACATCCTTGCGGCCAACTTGAGCAAGGAATTGTTTTTCGGAACCTCGAAGCTGCCGGCGCGGGACTTCCTTTTCGATTGTGCATGCAGGGCAATAGTGGGTATCGAAGAATACCAGCCGTGGGTGCTTGCGGCACATCTTAGGATTCGGAGTCTCGTAGATTAGGTCCGCCAAGTCCTCTGATCGCTTCTCGTTCATCTTAGTCCTCGCCGGTCACTGCCCGTTGTACGCTCACATGGTTGCTAGGGCGCTCTCTTGGTCCGTACCACGCCCATACCTTGCCATGCTTAGGGCAATTGGCAATCATGCAGGACTTTGGGTCACGTGCCGGTATTTCACTGGGATAACACCACTCGCAGTGCCAGCCATGCTCAATTTGCTCGCTCACTTGCTTTTCCTTTCCGTCCTGCGCCGCAACTGCCAAGCCAAGTATTCCATCCTCAGCCCAATCGAAAGGATGATTAGGCCGAAAATGAGCCATAGCGTTGCAAGTTTCATCCAGTCGCTCATTGCCCTTCCCTTCCCACTCCCAGCGTCGTATGCGTGCTTCCTGCTTCCCCTCGCTCATCCCAAACCTTCCTTTGACGATTCAAGGAATTGCCTAAGCACCTTGAGCATTTCCTCGGTTGTCATTACTGGTTCTTTGTTGCCGCGATAGTCTTGTATTACATGGCCGCGTTCGCGCTGACGCCGTTGAATCTCGCTAACTCCAGCGCGTAGACTAGTTTCAATCCAAGGTTGTAGCTTCCCCTCGCTCATCGGCTGGCACTTCGGGCAGCGTTCATAGGCATGCGCCCATCCATGAATTACACATCGCTCGCTCATCGCTGTTCTCCCTTGGCTTGGCGCTTCTGGCGGCCTGCTATAGCCAGCAGGGGGAAACTGCTCTGTGTGAATTTGTACGGCATTCTTGGTATTTACGCAAGAAATAAGTCCAATCTGTTGACGTAGATACGAACCTGACCGAAGGTACAGGAGCCCGCTATGTTTTGGCTGGCCCATTTTTAGGGTCTGCTTGTGCAGTGCGGGCAATTAATATTTTCTGTTGGTTTCACTTTTCTGATGATGGTGCGCCAACTGACTCCTCTCCAAATCAAACCGTCAAAACCGATAGCACTAAAACCGTAGTGGCCTATAATTTTGTTTCCTTGGAACCAGTTTGTCCGCCCAATAAGACGTAGTTTTTCCAAATGTCCGGTGTATTCACTCATCACCAAAACAACATCACCCGCCCTATATTCGGCGTTCACTTTTTGTTGGCTCATTCAAAGCCCCCATCTTTCGCATACTATCAATTCGCGGGACCGGTCAGAAAGTTTTCTTCGGCGCAGATAACGGAGAAGGCAGACTGGCGCAACCGGTTCCGCAAGTGTGAAACTTCGACCCCGCTTTGGCTTTCTCGCTCCGCTTCATCGGGTGCTCTCCTCACCGTCATAGCACATGCAAATCTGTTCAATCACTTCTGGTGCTGCTGTGCTCTGAACTTCTGACCATGCGAATGAGCGGCCTAATCCCTTTGTACTGCCCAAGTTCACCGCGTTTTCCTCCATCGCTAAGGCGCGTGCGTACAATTCAGGGTGCTCTATTGACAACTGGACAATTTCGGATTTCTTCGATGCAGGACAATAGAAACAAGCCGATTTTGGCGGGACAGGCAAACCAGCTATTTCTAGGACTTTAACGCAATCCTCACGAGTCATTCCCCAGTCAATCAATGGATAAACGTAATGATATTTTTCATCGTCGGTGATTCCCGCTCGGCGCGATTCTCCGGCGTCATAGCCTAGAGCCTTCGTCACCTTTCTTCCCTCTGCCCATGCTCGCACTGCTGGCGGCCAAATATCCGCGTACCAGTCAATCGGCTCCCGCTTCCACTTCTGGCTACAGCCTTTCATGCCAAATGCCAGTGAAGGTAGCGTCTTATTCACAATGCAGTTCTGCTCAAGCGAGGAATAAGACTCAACATCTGTTGCCACCTTCCGGCCTGTCTTGCGAACATTGGTAATCCCGCGAGTCACCGTCGCGATGGCAAGTTTATGCTCCTGAATCAACCACTCCTCGAAAAGAGTTTTGTACTCATAAGTTTCCGGCTTCTCGCCTAGCGTGTCAGCAGCGATGACCAAATCAGGAACGATAGCGCGATTACATAGCTCCACTATTAGGGCAGTAGAATTAACTCCGAATCCCCAATTCACAATTAATGGTCGCTCAAATCCACTCATCGTCCGCTCTCTTTCTCTGGCTGGCCCTGCGCTGCTGCTAGGGCAGCGGTAAGTTGGCGCTCACGTTCCAACTTCTCCGTTACTGCATTGCGGATATATTCCTGTGATAGCCACGGTGCCGGGAACAGCCAGAATCGCGGCCAGAAATCTGCACCACACATCGCGCAAGTCCAACGATCTCGCTTTCTCCCGCTGCCTACATCAGACGGGTTATATTTCACATTCAAGTGAGCACACATCGCTACTGATTCATTTTGGCTCACCGCTCGCATCTTCTCGTCTGCGCCCACTTTATTCACTCCGTTTCTGGCGAGACTTCTTTTCCGAGAATCATCGAAAAGTCAATCCCTACCAATCGGTCTTGCGTGCTCGGCAGCAACTTATCCCACTTCAAACCGCACTCGTAATCTGGAATGCCGGAGCCTTCGCGCCACACTCGTCGGTCAAGCAAAATGGTTTTACGGTCAGTCTTGCTCAAGCGATTCCAAACTCGTTTAGCGATCTTCTCGTCTGCGCCGCTCATGGCTGTTCCTCTTCCATTGATTCAGCCTTGGCGAGCTGGCTCTCTGCATATCGCAATTGCTCCTTAAAGTGCTCGACTTGGCGCTTCCGCTTCTCCACAAGATACTGTTTCATTTCGGCAAATGTAGGAAAGAACTCGCCAACCTTATTGACTCGACGATCTTTTCCCCATTGCTTGATAACCACGAATTGTGGAGTTTCGCGCAACACTTCACTGCGGCTCACTTCTCCCGCATAATTCAATCGATACCAGTCGCTCACAGCTTCCCCCTCCACTTCAGATACTGCTTCACCACCAGCTTGTACACATCCTCATAGGCTGTGCGGCCCTTGTTCTTGCCGCTCAGGGCTTCATTCGCGCAATCGACGGCATGGAGCCACAACTCGCGTTTCTCTTTCTTGGTGAGCTTCGGCTTGCTCATTGGTTCCTCAATTCCATTTAATCCGGTTGTGATGCAGTTCTGCGTGTCCTGGCTTGCAACCGAATGTCGTACAGCTTAGGCAATCACAGTGACGTTTCTCCAGGTGAATCCAGTGGCCATCTTCGAAAGAAACTGAATGACCGTTCTCGCAGACTCCGCATAGTGCCGGCTGCTCGGTATGTACCGATTCAATGTTTCCGTCCGCGTCCCTGGTTACACAAACCTTTCCGCCTTGCTTCTCGAAGACTTCAATGCGGCGCTGCGCGTGTGCCTGAACGCCATAGAGAAATTCGTGGCCGGCTTTATCCATGCGCGTTTCGGTATGCCGGCGAGCGCGAAGCGGTTTCCGCGGTCGCTTCACCTTGACAGGTTTCGGGAAGTAGAGTCCGTCCATTATTCACCCTTGCCGGCCTGATGCCGTATTTCTTCTAGCGGCATATCTGCGAAGTGAGCATTCAGAAACTCTATTAGGTCGTCGCTGGTTTTCAGGTTCCCGGCCTTCGCTAGACGGCCTACTGTTATGCACCAGGAGTCAGCCAGCGAACGACTTACCCGATACCTGAGGATTGTATCCGGTTCCTCTGATTTCGCCTTCCTAGAGGCTGCGTATGCTGAAAGCGTAGGTCCCTGGCCCATCTTCGTGATCGCTTCTTCGGTCCATCCCTGCTCGCGCTTGTGGTGGATGGCTTCGATCTTCCGCTTGAGTACCGCTTTCGTGGCTGCCGTGGCTCTGGCGAGTATTTCCGCTTCGCGGTCTACGTGCTCCGGTTTGCAGCCATAGGCGACTGAGACGATAGCGGACCACGCGCTACCGTGCGCGGCAACGTAGGCGGCCATTGAGTTAGGCGTCATGGCTGGAATAGGTTCCCTGCGGCGCCTGGTTCGCGGTCTCTGTTGAGTATCGGCACCTTGTTGTGTTCAAACTCAACTCGGCCGATGCGTTTCAGTCCGGTGATGTTGGTATAGTTGCCTTTGGTCTGAAAGAATACTTCGGCGTCTTTGCCTTTCCCTTTGTCCAGGTAGCCGTAAACGTCCTTATCCCAACATCCGGCCTCGCGTTTCGCTCCTTCGGGAGTTTTGATAGTCACCATCGCGAAGGATTTGTTTCCTTTGATCGTGACGAACACGCGCTCAATCGTGCCAGTGACAATGAACGGCTCGGCGCCGGGGCTCTGTGGTTTCCCGGCGCTGGCCGTTGGTTTAGTCTGCTCCTTTCTTGAACTTGGAGGGTTGCTACTCTTAGAAGAGGCGGAGGGGGTCCCGTTCCCCTTCTCTTCTTGGCTAGTGGCAACCCTTTTCCCTTCCTGTGGTGTGGAAGGAAACTCTTTGGGAAGAATCTCTACGACGCGGTAATTCAACTGTTTGCCCATCGCGTGAATGGTCGGAACGTCGGTCGGCAGGATGTGCCACCAGTCGTTAACCCATCTCGCGGTGCAATGCTTCTGAATGAGTTCCACCAGATCGCCAATATCCCCGCGCACGATTACACCTTCGCGCTCGGTCATGGTCAACTCAATCGTTCCCCGTGGTTTATCTGCGGCTGAAGGTTTCAAACCTTCTGACTCGGTGCTCCCCGAATCTACGTGTGCCGCGTCACGCCCAGGATTCGAACCTGGAATCTTTTTTTCTTTCAGTTCCTTGTCGGCGGCTTCGACGCGAGCAAGCGCTGCCTCGGCCATCTTTGCTTTGTCGCTTCCTGGTTCGTGACCGTGACCTAGCTTCTCGTCCAATACTTCCTGTTGGCGTGCCTTGCCAAGCTGCCGGTTGGCTTCGTAGGTGACTGCGCGGCCGGATACTGTAAATCCGTTGGCGTCGGTGATGATTCGGCCTTCTGGCGTGTACTCCTCATCGGCCTGAACCATTTCGGCGTCGGTGTATATATCGGACAGGTCGGGATAGCCCTTGCGAATTGCCAGCGCTTCGGCACACTTGGCGAGCATGTGTCGCGGCATCCGGTTGTAGAAGTCGGCCTTCGCTTCGGCTAGATCGCGTGGCGCAAACTCATCCCAGTACGCCACGCCAACGATAGGATGCTCCAATCCCTTCTTCCAAAGGCGAACGGTCGCGCTGTCCGGTATTGGCCGGCCGGCTGGCGTTACCTTGCCGGACATTACAAACGTAGGCTCATCGGCTCCGCCAAAGTCCTTGTGGTGTCTGCCGGCGAGTGCGCGTAGTCCGTCAATCCCCATCTGAATTGTCATTTGTCGGCCGGAAACCCAGATACCTTTTTCGTCCTGGTGGTGTTTCGTGACGTTTCGGAACACTGCGTAAATCTGTTTAGTGATCGGGTCTAGCTTGTGCTTCTTGCAGGTCCATAGGAACAGCGCAAACTCGTCGTTGTCGGCGCCTTTGCAAACCGTTCGCTTGAGTAGTTCAATTTCTTCGCTGCTTAACTGGCGCTCACGGTTCTTCTGGACGATGATCGGCCGCGGCGTTACCGGAACGATTGCAGTCGAACTAGAACGGGAGATTTTCGTCCGGCGTCTCGGTATCGAACGCCTTACGGTCTTGCGCTTTGTCTTCGGCATCTTTTTCCTCAATTCGTGTGCATCGGAAACAGGGGCGAATAAACTTTAGAAAGTGGCTTCCTTTTGACTGTGCGGCTTGGAACTGGCTCCAGTCTTCCGGCGTGAATGGCGTGTACTGGTAGACTTTCTCTTTCTCTCCGGCCTTGCGCGGACTAAACGCAAGCTCAAGGGTTTCTGTCGCCTGGTCGTAGGCTACTCCACACATTCCGGTCTTGCTGGTGATCGGTGCGCGTTTCATATCCGGTCCTCATCCCATGCGCGAATCCCTGGAACGGTCAACTGCATGGCTTTCGAGTTTTTGGTATCCCGTGCTTGCCGGCTTAATTCCTGATCGTTGCCCATGATGTACTTCCGCAAGTCGGTCCGGCCGGCTGCCCATGCTTTCAGTAGTGCGTCGAAGTCCGTAAACTCCGCGAAGTACTGAACACGTCCGCGAGTTCCGGCTACCTTGGGCGTATTCGGTTGAACCTTTACATCTTGGACATTGGCGGCCATTGCAGCGGCGTCTCTGGCTGCTTGTTCGCGCTGATCTTTCTCGCGCTGCTCGGCTTCCTTCCGCATCTTTTCTGCTTCGCGCTTATTCAGGTCGCCGTCCTTCTGTGCGGCCTTGATTTCCTGCTGGCGACGTTTATACTCGGCGGCTGCCTGTTCTTCCTGCTGCTTGCGGAGTGTGGCTGCATCGGCTTCGGCTTGGCGTCGGCGTTCTTCGTTTATCCGGCGTTCTTCGGCTTCGGCTGCGAGCCGTTCCTGGCGCTTAAAGTCCGCCATCGGAGTGCTTACCATGCCGCGGATTTCTTCCGCGCCGTTCAAATACTTCTGCATCTCTTGGCGAACCGATTCCAGGTTACGACGCGCAAACTCAACAAATGGGTTGAGTTTATTCTTCACGTCTTTCTGGTAGTTGCTGATCGTGGTGAGCAAGTGACCAGCCTTTTCATAGTCTGCCGGCGTCTTGACTACGATTCCTTTCGCTTCGTTGCGGAGTGTGACTAGCGCGTTTTCAAGCGGCTGCGTCTCCGTTGGTGCGATTTGCGTTTCCATGTGTTGCCTCCCGATTTATAAAAACTCTTCCCGTAACTGGTACGTCTTGCGCTTCCCGCGTGGTCCGCGTTTCGTCCAACTGTGAATGATTACTTCGCCGCCTGAGTCTTTCCAGATTTGCAACTCCGGTATCGCTAACAGTTTGGCCTTGTGCTTCGCGAAATCTGTACTGCAACATTGGACTAACGCGATTGCCCTGTCACAGTAAAAGCCGTCGTACATATCTCGCGGTCTGCACGCCAGTAAATCCCCAATTCCAAAGGCGTCAATCCTTTTCCCGAATGGCATATTCGGATGCTTGATAAATTTCTCGACTATGCACACGGTCCACCCGTTATCCCTGAGAAATTTGAGCGACCTCTGCACTGGCTTACTCGCCACGGGCAATCCTTTCAAATCTCCAATAAAGTCGCGTAACCCATTCTCTGAACTCTGTGACAGTCAAATCCTGCTTCGCGCTATTGCACGTATCACAGCACGGAACTACGTTCGTGCTGATATATCCTTTGGCATTGTCGGTTCTGTCTAGCCCACTATATTTGAATCGGTAGGGACGAACCTCTGACCGATTGAAATACTCGTTACTTGGTGTTGCCCCGCAATATCGACAGTTCTGTTTTATGATGACCGAAAATTCGTCAAACGGAATTGAGAATTCTAGTCTCCTTGTCCGCGCACTTTGGCGATAGATTGCGTACATTGTTTTTGTTCCAGTTGCTTCTGGCTGAAATTTCTTAGCGGCATTTCGTCGGCAAGCTGCGGCACATAATTCGTAGTTCGCGCATCGGCAACTGATGACGTGCCCACTTCTAAGGTGCTGGCCGTTGATTTCTTTTTCCTGTCCACAATCGCACCGGCAAAGCCAATATAGGTCCCAGTTCTTACCGCCGGTCCGTGCGAAGCGAAGCACAACTAGACGGCCGAAACGCCTCCCAAGCATATCAATCCGCTTTGGGGAAGGTCCGCGCTTCAAGCTCCGTTGTGTCGGCTTCGACGCCATTAGGACGCTGCCAGAATTGCCCAAACTACGACGGCGGCGACAATACACTTCAACAGAAAGAATCCGACGGCCTTAATCAGTTTCAGATTTGCGGCACGGTCCTGCTTGCGTTCGCGAGCGTAGAATGCTCGCATAACGTCCGCTTCGCGTTCGTCTTCAATTTCCAAAGCGCGAATAGCTACTTCCACATCCTGACGGCTAGGCGTGTTCAGACTGGGTTTCACGTTTCATCTCCGGCGAAGTATCGCCAACAAACCAACAAAAAGAAAAGCGAGTGTAGACGGTTCAGGCGTGGCGGCCGGCGGGTCTGCAAACGTCCAGCTTCCGCGGTTGCCTTCTTCCAATGCCAGCGCGTGTCCTGTCAATACGGCGTCGGTGGCTTCGAAGGCGCTTCCGTAGTATTCCGTCAATAGGACAGCGGCGCCGCGGACCAGCGTTATATTCCAGGTGGCTATGCTGCCGTCTTCGTTGGTGGCAATAAAGAACTGAGCAAGTTTTGTGTTGCTCTCGTTAAATTTGTAGCCGTTCCAGGTGAAAGAAAAGTCCTGTGGTGTGATCTGGGAATTGTCCAGCAAACCAGGAAGTGCATCGGGTAGAGTGAAAGAACCGCTGACGGCGCCGCCAGTGTCCAGCGCGTTTCCTTGGTACGTGTAAATTTCGTCTGCGTTGGCTGCGGCCGCACAAAGTAACGCGGCTGCCAATGTGAGTTTGTGTTTCATGGGTCTTACCTTTCTTTGTTCAGTTCTTCATACGCTCGCCGTAGGGCAAGCTGTAACTTGTCGGTCTCGGCTTCGTGTTCGACGCAGCCGCATCGCACGGTCATTAGCGCTTCGCAGTTGTCACCAGACACCCATTTGTCCGATTCGTGATCGCAGCCATAGCGTTTTTCGTGCCAGCTAATCGGGTGGCCGCATCCTTCACAGTTGATCGGCTCCGGCGTGCGAGTCTTCCAGTTTAGATACTCGGTCGGGTTTTCGCGGCGTTCCAGTGCGCTTTCTACTGCGTTATCGTAGTCCATTGCCTTCCTCGATTCGCGGAGTGTACGCAAGTTTGCGGACAACGTCAAGTAAAATCTTTGCTTGCGCGTCCGCTATTTTGCGTATATAACTAACTCCTCTATGACTGATTCCCAGGTGATCGTTCGCCTTACACGTTACTCGAAAAAGTTTAAGAACATTCGGGAAGCGGCCACCGCACTAGGCATCTCGAAAAGCTACCTGGCGGACATTCTAAGCGGTCGGCGGCCAATTCCAGACTCCATCCTTACGGCTCTCGGCTTGGAGCGCGTCGTTGGCTACAAGCGCATCCGTCCGATTGCGTAACTCCTGCTCTGCTTCCCGTTTCGAATCGTTGACTGACAAGCAAACTCCTTCCGGCGAGTACAGGCTCCACTTGCGCGAGTCGTATATGAACGGCGCAACATAGAAGTATCCTTTCGCGTAGCGAACCTGTACCGGCTGGCTGCGTATCATGCGCGCATCCTTTCCCTAATCTCTGGTTTGGCGTACCATTCGCGGCATATTGCGGCGTAGGTCTGGCAGCAGATACAGTACTGATCTTCGGGCAGTTTCAACTCTACGCAGTCCGTACCAGCTTCGGCCGCGTCACAAGTATCTGAAACGTCGGGCGGCCATCGGTCTTCGAAAAACTCCGCGAATATCTGGGTACGGTGTGAGCGGAGTTGCGCTACGACTTCGGCGGCCGGCAAGTTTACGCTCCGTTCGGCCGCGGTCCCTTCATGGCAAGGCATGCCACAATCGGGGCATGCTCCGGCTGCTGTGGTTTCTCCGCTGGTTGGTCTGAGTTCGCGCTTTTCCCATTGCTGCTCGCAGTTTTGGCAAATGTATACGGTTTTCATGGTGTTTTCCCTTCGCTGGAAGTTGGGGAGAGAAAATCTCTCCCCGTTCCTTAGAAAGTTGCCTCCATTAGCTTGCCGGCTGCGCGGTCCAGTTCGGTGCGGCCGTCGGCGTACTTGATCGTCTGAGAATACCGCGTGAGACCTTGCACCATTCCCCAAACGGTGTTACGTGGTCCGTCTTGGGCAACGTCCACGGCATCATAACCCGCGTCAATCGCTTTGCGTGTCAATCCTGGTATGCGCTTGCCAAAAAGGGCGTCAAGTACATCTTCTTTGGTCGCGCCGATCACGCGAACCTTGGACGCTGCAATTTGCGCTTCGAGGTCGGATGTGGATTCTTCCGCATACCGGCGGACGGCCGCGAAGTACTGTGACCACTTGCTGCGAGCGTTTCCAGCGTGGCGGACGCTGATTTCGACGACCTTAGAAGCACCCCAGATGATGTGATTCCCGCACATCTCGCGATACAGGAAGCGGGTTAGCTTGAGTGCGCTGGCTCCTACTTCGGAGTTCTGCACAATCACGCCTTTGTAGACGGCGCCATCGCTGCCGCGTTCGGTTACGGTTAGATCGGAGTTGCGGAGAAAGGCGAACATATCATGGTCCGAAGCGTACAGTGCTGGAAAGTCGTCTTCGGTGCAACGAATATCCGGCATTGCCGGCGTCCATCCTTGCTCCTGCAATCCAAGCAAGCGTTCGGCAACTTCATAGTTCCAGATGCGCGAGTAGTCGTCGGTCACAATCGAGCGGAGCAGTAATCCGCCGTTTTCGTGAAACATCAAATTGGCCACGGCGTTGGCTGCGCCATTCTGCAAGCGTGCGGCGAGTCCATAGTTAAGGTTTTGGCATGCGAGCGTTGCCGGCAGGTCGCGTAGGTAACTCGCTGGTGCTTCGAGTCTCGCACAAAGCTGGCCAAAGGCCCAATGCGTTAGCTTGGCGGGTACTCCTGCCTTGCCGACCAGTTGCACATCTCCGTCCACGTTCTCGACGCGCAAGTCTGCGAACGGCATGCGCTTTTCTTTGGCAATGTCGGCGTAGTGCTTGGTAGCGTCGTACAGAGCTTGCAGACTGGCGAAGCGTTCATCTGCCGGCCTGGTGCTCCACTGTTTGTTAGCTGCAAAGAGTTCCATTTGTTCTATTCTCCTGCCCTACCGTGAGTTGGCTCTCCACTGTGGGCGTCGATTGCTAGGCAATCGGTCCATGCTACCAGGGCAGCATGGGCGAACTGTCTAATGTGCCATTTGCTGCTTTGCGTGCTCCAATGCTGCCTTGCCGAACTGCTGCGCGTGTCCGCACTTCTCACACTCTGCGTTTACTGGCCAAGGAAAAAATTCTTGGTTTACCTGTCCACACTTTTCGCAGGTCCAGTCGGACATATCGCGCTGTACGTTAATTATTTTTGGCTTCATTGTTACCTTCTTCCTAGCCTTGCGGCTATAGATAGTGCAAGTGAGATAACGAAGGCGGCCGCAAGTAATCCGGTTGCGTTCGCCGTGATGATCGCGTCAAGTGTTGTGATCGCTTCGGTCATGGGCGCAATCCTTCCATAGCAAAGTGAAGGATGCGGCGGCGTGCGCGAATCGCTAAACGCTTGCAAGCGGATTCCCAAATCCAAACTTCGCGGAAGGGACGGTTAGATTGCTTTGCGTTCGCCAAACTTGTCAAAGCTAAAGCTAGGGCGAGTACGGTGTTATTCATTAGAAGTTCACCGTCTTGCTGTTCTGGTAGACCTGTTGCACGTTGCGCTTTGCTGCGCGGTACTCGCGGTCAATTCTCCGGTCGTGCTGTGCAAGGGTTTCGCGGGTCTCGCGATTCGGAAGCTCTGCAATAATGTCCATAATAGAGACCTGCTCGCCACGCATTGCGCGGACACTGGCGGAGTCTTTCGGCGGTTCGGGAGTCTCGCGGACCAGTTTGCAATTCTCGTCCAGGGTGAAAGTCTCCACAGTGGCATCGGGGGAAAACTTCTGAATTGCATGCACGGCCGCGGAGTGCTCCAAGAGTTCCGCGGTGCTGGTCTCTTCCTCTCCGGCGTACGGGATATTCTCCGGCGTGGCGTCCAGGTCAAGAGAATTGATTTCTAGGGGTGCGGTCGGTGTCGGGACGCGCACGTATTCGGTGCCTACGGGCTGCGTCTGCGATACGTGGAAAACCGTCGTAGTCCAGGGGCGGCGTTCTTCTCGGCCGGTGCGCTTGTCCTTCGTGGTAATCACCGTGATGCACTTCACGCCATGCTCACCCTTGCGGACTACACGGCCAAGCGCTTTCCAAGCGTTAAACGTAAATACGTTTTCGCGTGGCTTGATTTCAGATTCGCTCAAACCCTTGGCCATAAACCCGCGGATGATCGCGGCATAATTGGCTAGGGATTGCGAACTGGTTGCGCGGCTAAGTGCTTCTTGCTGGATTGCTAAGGAAGTGGCCATCTGATTCTCCTGCCGACCGTGCTCTTTTTAGTCCGGAGCAACTGTGGCAACCCCAAAGTATAAAAAACCCTTGCGTCTGTCAAGAGTTATTTTGTAAAATCTTGAGCATGGCAAATAAAAAGCGCGGTCCTAAACCTGGCGTAGAAAAACAAGAGGCGTTTAGGCTCTTTGTTATTGAGGGAATGAGTTACGCTGCGGCTGGTCGGGCATTGGGCGTGAGTAGACAGCGGGTACAGCAATTAGTCCGGCCTGACGCTGCCACATTCGATCTAGTTCGTGAAAGGGCTAATAGCATGTGCGAGTCTTGCCAGTTACTTTTAGGGACCGGCGAGGGCCACATTCACCATAAAAAGAAAACCTGTACTCAACTCGAAACCTTCAATAATCCCAAAAATCTGATGTATCTCTGCCGGTCGTGCCATCGCAACGCGCACGTTAAAATGGATTGGGACGCGTGGTGGAAGAAAAACAAGTGTAGGCGTTCTCCGGTTCCAGTCTTCACACCACGGCGCACAAAATAATTCTAGTTTGTGAGTACTGGTGCTAGAATCCGGTCATCATGGGCCGCAAGTCTAATCACAAAGTCCAGGCGCGTCTTGAATCCTTCGCTCGCCAGTACGTCATTCTTCAATTCAACGGAACACAAGCTGCCATCGCTGCCGGCTACTCCCGCAAGACTGCTGCTTTCCAAGCGTCGGCTCTCTTAAAGAATCATAAGGTGAAGGCGCTGGTTAAGCAGTTTTCCGCGCCGGCCGAAAAAAAAATGGATTTTGGCGTCCAACGAACACTATTACAGATTGCGCGGCATGCTTTTGTTGACCCTCGGCGCCTATTCAATTCTGACGGCTCTATTAAGAGGATTGAGGATTTAGACGAAGATACCGCCGCCTGTATCCATGCGATTGAACACACTGGCAAGCGTACAGATAAGATCAAGCTAACGAATCAACTGCATGCGCTGGAACTGCTGGCGCGTTATCACAAACTCTTCGCGGAAGATCGGACTCCGGTTGATATGGGGATACGCGTGATTGTGGTGGATGCTCCGCGGCCGCCGCGTCTGGTCGGTGCTGGTGCTGCTGCGCTGCCGGCGCCTACAAACGGTAACGGCCATAAGAACGGGCATAATGGCAATGGGAACGGCCACAAGCCGTCTGACGACTGACTTACACCTGTAAGACAATTCGCTTGCATACCCTATCCGTCCTATTGTAAGCTGCGTGTCTTACATGCCTACTGTGACAATTCGGGTTATCGATTCAGACCTGAAAGAGTGGACAACTGCTGCGAACCTGCGCGGTATGTCAATTTCAGAATGGATTCGCAGAGCATGTTTAGCACGGGTCGGGATGGATGCAGCAAAGCACTCCACTCTGGAGAGTGAGCAAGGCAATGGAAGTTCGAATGATAAAAACCTGTCACGGTCTAACGGAACTACGGTTCCTAGACGGCGCGTTGCTGCCGGCGGACGTGGACGCTCGCGAAGTGCGAGTGATGGACATAGAGCAACAGATATTCCGCCAGTCGATACAGGAATTGTTGGAGAAAGTCTGGCGTCCGATACGCCTTCGCAGTCCAATACGATTCCAGTAATTCACACGGCCGCATCCAATCGGCTGACGTGTCTCTGCAATACGTGTACGTCCTACCGTAAGACAAACGATATTCCCTTGGGCGGAGTGCCTAAGAAAGAAAGTCGGTTCAAGAAATGATCGAACTGTGCATAGAGAATCGCATACGCGCCCTGGCGCATGATGAACCAGCGCGAATCTTTACAGATGAGGTTCTGCGGCCGTTCATAGAGCAAGCCGCGCAGTCTGTTCCGTATTTGGCCCTGGCGCTGCTGGCACAATCTAGGGGAATGACCGATCAGGCTGCGTTCTGGTTGCGGCTACTGCCAGGGAGATGGGAAAGCGTTAGCGAGGAGTCTCCCAAGCGCGTCAATGATGTGCTGATCGCTGCGAGCGAACTAGCGCAAGCTGGCACGGCATGTGGCGCCGGCGAGTTACCTTACAAAGCGTTGCATAAACTCTATGACGCTGTTCGCGAGATGGAGCGCGGCCGATGAGTGACCTAACCGAAGCAACGCGCAAACTGGCGGAGGAGATTTACGAAGCTCTCCGGTTCGTCGATGATCGCGAGTTAGCCGTGGAAGCTATACAACAGATTCTATTAGGTTCTGAACTGGTGGGAAATTGAGCGACCTAGACATAGACCAGCTAATCCATACTGCCGAGGGTCGCCTAGTGCTCGAAGTCATGCAAGGGCGCCGTCTGCCGATCATGGTAGTGATGCAGGATAAAGGCGAAATGGTGTTCTGGTATCCGCCGGCTGTTCTTAATAACCTGCTGCCGGATGCAGAGCGTTTACTGGAATGGGTTAGGATTCTCGAAGACCACACGGCACGCATGCAAGCACTGGTCACAAAGCAATGAGGCGTAACCGTTGGATAGCTGCCGGCATGTTCGCGGTCTTCTCTCTTGGTGTGGGTGTCGGCATGTGGTTCGCTGTATATCTGGAGCGGCATTGAAACGAAGCGCAAGCGGCGAGCGGCTATGGCGTGAGATGCGGGTGCGAGTCTGCATCCCTGGAATGAAGGATATTGTCTGGCGGTCGCATCCGCCGGCGCGCCGCGGGTACTCTGCTGCGGACCTGGATAAGATGCTGGACCAAGTGGCAGAGCATTTAGAAAAACGCTTTCCGTCGATTGAGTTTCGGATGGTAGAACTGGCACCGAATATGTTTAACTTCATTTACGAAGGGAAAAAAGAGATGAGCGAAGCGCCTAAGAATCCGTGTCCTGATAGTGCGGTAGCGTCTGCGATTGCTGCGAGGGTATGCGCTGAACATGGGCATTCGATTGCGGCAATGCCTGGCGGCATGCGGATTACTCCGCAAGGGCCGGTTCAGGATTCAATTACAGTCTGTACCAAGTGCGGTCTGGGATTGAATGAGATACGCGAGGGAACTGATCGAGCGTTTAACATGGCGGTCTCTTCCGGCGTACAGCAAGCGATTGTGGAGCACCAAGCGAAGCAAATTGCTGCTGGTCAGGCGGGTGGGAAACCTCAAGCTATTGAGTTGCCGGTGAAGGATGCCGGTCCGGTTCCTGTCTAACCCTGTGGTATATTCCAGAACTGCGGGGTTAGACAGACGTTCGGGGGATTGGTTTTGTGAACTGCGTCACGCCATAGGTGGTTCGACCATCGCGAGACACCATGTTCCTTCGAGGGCTAATCTCCCGAATGGTTTTCTGGTAGTATCCTTCCCGTGAGTCCTGCCGCAATCGCTGAACCTGCTGGTGAGCCCCGTACTACTTCTTCGTTCTATCAACCTTGGCCACATCAAATAGCGTTCCATGTTTCGCCAGCAAAGTATCGGTTGCAGGTCGGCGGGTTCGGTTCTGGCAAGTCCAGGCCGCTACTGATGGAAGCAATCTTCCACTGCTTAGAATATCCTGGCTCGAATACCATCATCCTGCGTAAGACAATCCCCGACCTAAAGCGAACGGTGATCGACAAGTTTCTGGCCGATGTACCGCGGTGGATGTACCAGTTCTACCACCAAGGAGACCACATTGTTTATTTTCATCCTCAACCAGAATTGGATGCCGCCGGTAAAGAAACGGGCAAGATGTTGCAGAGCAAACTATTCTTTGGGGCGTGCGAGCGGGAAGCGGACGTTGGGAAGTACCTGTCAACTGAATATGTGTTTATCGGGTTCGAAGAGTTGGGAGAGTTTTCGTTTGCCATTTGGGATGCTCTGGCCGGCCGCAATCGGTGCCCGTTGCCTGGTGCGCGTCCAACAATGGGCGGCGCCACGAACCCGATGGGTGTTGGCTGGTCGTGGATTAAGAAACTGTGGGTAGATCACAAGCCATTTCAGGGAATGGACCAGGACAAGTATAGCGCGGAGGACTACGAGTACTTCCACTCGACGGTAGACCAGAATCCGCTCTACGCCAATGATCGGGAGTATATTGCGACACTCGAAAAGAGTCCGCTGCGGGACAAGATTAGGTGGGGAAGACTCGATTCGGTCTCTGGTCAGTTCTTCGAGAACTGGGAACCGCGGCGCCATTGCCGTGCTGCTAGTGATTTCACGTTTGAGGATTGGCAGCCAGTATGGGTGGGATGGGACTACGGTTTCGGCCACTACGCTACGATTGTGTTTTTCACCAAGGCGATTCTCAAGCCTAACCTAAAGTTTGGATGGGACAAGCCGCGGCGCGTCAATGTGGCGATTAAGGAATTGGTTATGTCCGGTGCGGCCGATGGGCAGTCGCAAGGCGCTACTCCGGAGGAGCAAGCGAAGGCGCTGATTGCGTCTATCCCGCGAGCGAAAATGCGGTATCCCGAACCTGGCGAACCGTTTGACCCAGACGATACTTACCAGTACGAGGAGCAGGAGCGGGACAACGAGTACGGCTACAAGTGGAACATTGAGGCAATCCATTTCTCTTGGGAGCGGTTCAATCGGACGGTAAGCAATCGCACGGTGGCCGATGAAGTAGGCGAACTATTGCAGCGTGCGGGTTTGCCGATGCCTATGCGGTCAAATACAGATCGTGTGGCCGGCTGGCAGAAAATGTACGATTTGCTGGACACTGATGAGTTCTTTGTATTACAAAACGAGTGTCCCACATTGGCAGAGGCTATACCGTTGCTGGTTCGCGGCGATGGAATAACGTGTTCGGCTGAGGATGTGATTAAGCCGAAAGGGTTGAGTTTGAATGATGATATTGGGGATGCGTGCCGGTACGGAATTGCAGGGACGTTGCTGGACGCGAGTGATGTGCCGGAGTCGGTCAAGCTGCGGGAAAAACTGGCGGCGATTAAAGACCCGATGGCGCGCGCCGTGGTAGCGTACAAGGATTACAACCAGAAACAAGCGGCACTCAAACGGCCGCCTAAGCCAATTTCGGTTCCGTCGTGGTATAGAAGAGTGAGGCCGCAGTGAAGAAAATTTACTGCTCTTCTTCTAGTTTGAATATGATGATCTTGGCGGCAGCGCTGCAAGAGAGAAACCCTGCGGACCTGATTATCCTAGTTGGGCATGAAGCGCAACATGCTGCGTACTTGGCGTTGCTCGAATCCCTGAGTACTAATGAATCGGACAAGTATTTCTCTTTCCCGTTCCAGGTTAGCAGTACAGTTCCGAAAAGCACGATTGAGGTATGGGCGTTTCTGCATGGGGATGTGGACAAAATTGCGGTGATCGAAGCTTTAGCGATTCCTATTCCGTTTGCATTTGAGGAGTAGCCGTGGACGACGACAAACGCAGCGTTTACCCTAACTCGCGCCAGATGGCAGAGGCAATGCGCGAAGTGATACGCCAAAAAGCGCAAGCGTTTGCCGATATGGAAATTGCGCGGATAGAGAAAGATTATGACTGGGCGCGGGAGCGTGCTCGCCTGTCCGTGCTGAACCTGACGGAGAAAGACAAGTGCTTTTTGCGAGAAATGAGGATTAAGGCATGAGTTGGACTGATCTATTCCGTTCGCGTTATGTCCGGTTTCTCGAAGCGGAACTGAACACGCTGCGCTCGAAACATGCCGAAGAGGTAGCAACCTTAAAAAATCTTCACGCCGAAGAAATGAATCGGTGTATCGTAGAGGCCAATCGGGGATGGGCGGAAGCGGATCGCTTGCGGCAATTCCTGATACCTGGCATGCCTCAAGCTACCCGCGCAACTCCAGAACCAGCAGACTCTACTCCCGCTCAAACTGAAGTCGTCGAACACGGTACGCCATATCAAATCATGCTCGCGAGACGCCAAAAGGAAATTGAGGAAGCGTACAAGAAAGCCAAAGCGGAAGAAAAGATTCGGTTCGAAGCAGCAAGAGAAGCAGCGGCGGCTACAGCGCCGTCCTAGGAGAAAATGAACATGGGAGTTTATGCAAACGACGGAACGCCTCACCATTCGATTAGCCGCGCTCGCATGCACGAAGAGAGTCACGGCAGTAAACCCAAGCCGGAGCCGGACAAGAAACCGACCGACGGCGCGCAAAAGGAATCTTCCAGCGAATCGATTCAGGATGTGGTAGCGAACCACGGGCCAGCGCACGAAATCCACTACACCCACGACAAGGCCAGCAACAAGCATAAGGTCCACTCCAAGCACGGTGAGGAAGGCCACGAACACAACTCCGAGCACGATACCGCCGAGGATGCAATGGACCACATGCACAAGGCCGCCGGACAGGAAGAAGAGAGTCCCGACGAAGAGATGGGCGAAGAGGCCGGCGAAGAGATGCCGGAAATAATGCAACAGTCCTCACGCGGTTCGCACCATATTCCCGGTCTCTAAAATGCCTTGGACTCCCCGACAGACGCGCTATCTACTTTCATCTGGCAGTCCCTTGTCCAACGAACAAAAAGACAAGATGAAGGGCGAACTGCACGCGAATCCTGAATTGGCGCACAAGAAGAAAGAGCCGCGCATGGTGACTGCGTTCAAGAAAGCGAACCGATGAGACTTCTATCCGCTGGAAGAACCGGCAGAGCACGTCCTGACGGCGGACGCAGCAATCATGCTGCCGCGTGCAAACCTATAGGGTGCATGCGCTTACCTAAGCCGAAAGGCCCAGAAGCGCACGGCGGAACGGATGACGTGCTTCAACATTCTCTGGCAAAGGTGGTGACTCATGGCGGGTGAACGGTGGATGCAAAAAGAATCGCAACGCGAAAAGAAAGCTGGCACTAAAGGAAGTTTTTCCGCTGCGGCCGCTCGTCATGGTGAGTCCACTTCCAAGTATGCTCACGAAAAAGAACATGCGCCTGGAAAAACTGGTAAGCGCGCACGCATGGCAATCATGTTCGAGAAAGCAAGAAAATAGGAGGGTACATCTATGGCCGGAAATCCGCTCTACATCGCGGAAGCGATTAGACTGAATGAAGTGACTACGCTCAAGGTGGTCGGGCACGGTTTGACCGCTGGCAACGTCGGGAACGCAATCAAGGTTACCGGCGCGGGGCATTCTTCGCTAAATGGACAATTCACCATTACGCGAGTTGTGGCTCCCGATCTGTTGCAGTACTCGCAGCCCGGTCAAAGTCCATTGCCGGCTGGTCTAGCTGGCGGCGCCGTTTCTTTCGGATAATTTTCTTGCGTCACAAATCGGGTGATCGCGGGGAGTAGTGCCAACAGCGGAATTAGAAAAGAAAACGGATGCTGCGGACCAGTCTGCGGACCAGTATCAACCTGGCGTGCTGGCTGGCGTTGAATTTTCCGCAGTAGGCGAATTTGTCAAAGTCGATCTATCCACAGCCGAAGAGAATGCTTTCAAGGAACTGGTCACTAAGGCCAGCAAGCGCGATTATCCTGCGCGGCTGATCGAAGTCATTCAAGCCTGGGAAGCGGCGCTATTCTTCCGCGGGTTTCAATTCCTGCTTCCCCGTGTTGGCGGCGGTTGGGAAATTCCCGGCGAATCTTCGGGCTACGGTCCATCGATGCAAATGGACTTGTCGCTGCTCCCGACCAACATCTATTCGAGTTACGCGCAAATTATCATCTCTTCGCTTACCCGCGCCGTCCCTGGAGTGCGCTTCGAGCCGCAAGACGCCGACAACGACGCGCAGATTACGGCTACTGAATCCGCCGACAAGTTTGTAAAGGTAGTGGCTCGCAATAACGATCTAATTATGAGTCAGACCGATGCGTGCCGCTATTTCTGGACCGATGGCCGCGCTCTCTACTACACGCGGTTTATCGTGGACGGCCAACGCTTCGGATGGGAAGAGGACGACGAAGACGACTCGATTGTTCCGGAGACCGAGCCGCCGACCGATGTTGTAGACCAAATGGTTTCCGAAGAAACCGAAAAAGAAGTTGGCGGAACGGAATCGACCGAAACACAGAAGCGTACTCCGCGAGGACAGGAAGTCAGAACGGCACACGGCAAACTGGAAGTGAAACTAACGCCGATGATGGCCAACTGTCTGGAGGAAGTGGACGTATTGCAGTACGAGACTGAAATCAGTATGTCCCGCGCCAAAGGAATGTTTCCCTGGTGCGCCGATGAAATCAAAAACGGCTCGAATGGAATTACCGAAGGCGAAATCGCCAAGCTCGCTCGCCAGAACGTCAAGTTGGGAATGCAGTCTACTTATGTAACTTCCGATTCGATTGCCGACGATTGCACCGTTCAACGCAACTGGTTTAGGCCGAATGCGTTTATGGACGTGAAAGACAAAACCGTTCGTGATGGGCTGATTGCGAAATTCCCGAACGGTGCGCTGGTCGTGTATGCCGGCGAAACTCTGTGCTTCGCTCGCGATGAGTCGATGGACGATTCATGGGCTCTTGGACAGGCGTACTCCGGGGACGGCCAGAATCGCAACGCAATGGGCACGTCGATGATGCCTTTGCAGAAACGGCTCAATAACTGGCTGGACCTGGCCAACGATTATCTGGTTCGCGGAATCCCGAAGAAATGGTTCCACAATAAAGCGTTTGCTATCGAAGCTCTAAGACAGCAAACGAACATCCCCGGCGATTCAGGGACGTACAAGCCTATCCCTGGACTGACTGCCGACCAGTTGGTATTCGTCGAACCTGCGGCGACGATGCCGCAAGTACTGCCGGAATTTATCAATTCCTATAAGGGAGAATTTTCGGAACTGGTGACCGGAGGGTATCCGGCTCTCGCTGGTGGTGACACGGGCTCAAACGATACGAAGGGCGGTATCGCCATTCAGCGCGACCAGGCTCTAGGGCGCATCGGTCCTACTTGGCACGTCTTGCAGAACATGGAAGCGACTTCCATGCGCCAAGCGGTACGGTGGGGCGCGCGCTGCCGCGATAAGAGCATTAATGAAAGAATCCCCGGCGCCGACGCTATACGCCTAGAAATCAACGATCTGAAAGCGAATATCCTGTGTTTCCCCGAAGCCAACGAGAATTTCCCAGAAACGTACACGCAGAAACAGAATCGGCTCATGGGACTCTTGGACGGTTCAGCAAAGAATCCAGCATTGCAGGAAGTGTTCTTTAATGCGGCCAACTTGGTATTCCTCAAACGGATGGTGGCTCTCGACGAACTGTATATTCCGCAAGTGGCATCGTTTGAGAAACAAGAAGGCGAACTTGAAATCCTGCTCAAGAGCACGCCTGCCCCGAATCCGCAACTGGTTGAGGCAGAACAAAAGCTTCAACAGCTAAAGGCCGACCCGCGCATTGACCCTGCTGAACTCGCTCAAGCAGAGCAACAGATTGCCACTGCTCCTCAACAGTTGCAAAGCTCTATGCCTGTAGCCGACTACGAAGACCACGACACGGAAGCGATGTGCTGCTGGAAGTACATGAACTCTCCCGAAGGCCGCAAAGCGAAACAAACGAATAAAGACGGATTTGAAAACGTCGAATTGCACTGGCAAGAGCACGTACAGGCCGCACAAAAGAAGGCCGCGGCCAATGCTCCGCCTCCTCCGCAAAAGCCCGTGAGCGTGTCTTTGAATTACAAGGATGTGGCCGACGCGCAGGAAGCCGACGCCATTCTGTCTAGAGCCGGTATTCCGGTAACGCCCAAACCGCCGGACGCTCTGACTCCGGCCGCGCACGCTATGTTGCCTGAACCACAACCGCCTGTACCAGTTCAATAGATTTTGTTGTATGCTCTGCCAATCGGTTAAATCGGGAGGAAACGCAGCATGGAAGAAATCGGAACGATCGCAGCCCCTTCAACTGAAATTGCTCCAGTAACGGAAACCGCCGAAGTAGAAACTCCGGAAATCTCAACTGAAGTCGCTACTCCTGAAACGGAGACTGCCGCCGATGGTGCGGAAGGCGGAGAGGCTGGCGTTGAGGAAGAGTTACCTGGAGACCCCGGCGAAGGCGATAGCGTTGAAACCGATGCGCGAAAGTTCGATCAGCAAACCAAAGATTCCATCTCTTCGCTCAAAAACCTTGCCAAGCAAGCGACTGACCCAAAACAAAGAGAATCGCTGAACAACGCGGCTAAGGCTCTGGCCAAACAGTTCTTCGGGCGCCAAGCCTACGAAAAAGAATTTCCGACCGTTCAGGAAGCTCGCCAAGCCAAAGCCACAATCGAAGCTCTGGGCGGCGAAGACGGCATCACCGAACTGCAAAACAAGGTTCGCGACTATGACACCGAGATTGAGCAATTTGCGAATGGTGACCGCGACCTGATTGAACAACTGCACAGAGGGAACCCAGAAAGCGTTATCAAAGCCGCTGAAAACATAATCGACATTCTGACCGAAACGCGCAATGCCGCAGGGCTTGACCGTTTACTGATGAAGCCGATGGTTGAACGGATGGACGCGGTAGGTTTCGGGAGCACGCTGGTTACGATCGCAAAATTGCTGGAGACCGGAAAAGGACAGGAAGCCTACGACACTCTGGCGAAACTTGGAGAGTGGTACGGAAAACTCAAAGGCGAAACCGAAAAACTGGCCAGTAGCCGTGTTACCAAAGACCCGCGAGAACAAGAGTTCGCGCAACGCGAACAACGCTTGCAGCAACAGGAACGGGAAACCGAAACACGCCTGTTGAGCAATGAAGTGACGCGCCTCAACAACGGAGCGCTTTCCAAAACTCTCGACCCGTTTTTCAAAGAAATCAAAATGTCCAATGAAGGGCGCCGCGAATTTACCCAACAGGTGATGCACAAAGTTTGGGACGCGATGAAAGCGGACAAGGGGTATCTCCGCAACGCCAAGGATATTCGCGCCAAAGGCGACAACGAAAGAACGTCTAGGTTTATCAGCGCCAAGTTTGCCGAGTTGTTGCCGCAAGTTTTCCGCGCTCATCGCAATACGCTCTATCCGAATCTCTCCCGCACGGCGAGCGTTACACCGATCAAACCCAATGGCTCGACAAACGGAAAACCAGCGACACCCAAAGCGGCAGTTCCGGCAACCGGACAGCCGATCAGAGTTACCGATGCTCCGCCGTTTGACGAAGTAGACTGGACCAAAACTCCAGACGCGCTATGGCTTTCCGGCAAAGCGTACCTAAAAAACGGGAAGTACATTACTTACTACTAGTTGTTCCCTATTGCACAGACAGAGTTCAAATCCGATTGTAAGAATATCGGGCATGGAGGGTTAAATGTTTGCTCAACATAATTCGGCTCCGCTACATCTTATCTGTGTGGTTCTGGCGCTCGTTCTTTTCGCCATAGCCGGTTTCGGCTGGCCAGCGCCAGTCGAACCGTATCGCGCAAAAATTGGGTGGATGGGCATGTTCTTCTTGACTCTCTCAACTTTCTTTGGCTAAATCGGGGCTATCGTGCGAAAGCCGGGGAAGAAAAAATCGGGGAAGAAACAACTCGATCGTATCGAGAAGAAAGAAGATTTAGAGTTAAAGAAAATCGGGCGGCTGGAACATGAAGTAGAGGAAATAGAAAAGGCTCTCGAAAAGCCTAAAAAGAAAGCCCTTCGCAAAGTCAATTTCAAGCCAGTAGGAGAAAAGAAAATGCCAACCGATTTCTCGATTGTTGCAGGAACCAGCGGAGTTTTTTCAGCAGTGCTTACTCCGCCGAACGGCGCGCAAGCGCCTGGAACTACCCCGCAGTGGGCGGCAAGCGACGGCTCCGTAGTGCTCTCACCGACTTCCGATGGAATGAAAGTCGAAGCCGCCGTTCCCGCGGGATTCGCTGGAACCAGTTTTGATTTGACCCTTTCCGCCGTCTCCGCCGATTCTGGCGTGGGAACGGTAAGCAAAACTCATACGATCACTGTCACTGCGCCGCCGCTGACCGCTATCGACTTCGGCCAGGATAGCTAGACTGTCCAAAGCCAATGCCGAAACCCGCATGGGAAGTTATGACTCCGATGTGGGTTTCGGTTTTTTGATTGACACACGATTCCCCTTCCTAGTAGCCTCCTAGCGTTGAGCGATGCACTGGGCGCAAGTCCCAGAAAAAAATAGACACCTTCGCGAAACACTCCAAACGTATATCGGGTAGCTGTAAGAATCTGCGCGATTGAGTTCGTGTAGATCGCTGACGCTTAAACTTCACCGGCGCGGTGTCAAAGCGCAGGCGTCAAGCTGAATCTGAGGTATACGTGTATGGCTACTTCTCCTCTACAAGAGGCCGCGGTACAAGGCGTCGAAATCGAAGCCTTTGCAAAAGGTATTCCGAATTACGTTTTTAAGGGCCGGACTCTTTACAACTTCTTCAAGAAGGGTGCAAAGACTTATCCGACCGCAGTCACTACGGCCGCCGGCGGGACTTCCCGTCCAGCGTTCCGTATTCCGATCAGGATTCAATCTGGTGCGGCAATCTTCCAGGCTACCGGCGACGGCGATGCCTTGAATCGCGGCACTGGCTCTTTGTGGGTTTCCGGAGACCAAACGGTTGTCGGAACATTCGCAGGGAACGAAGTAACGTATCTCGCCAGAATCGCGGTACAGGGGCCGAAGCGCGGTCTCATCTCCCTCAAAGCGGAAGAGTTGAAAAATTCTTTCGATTCCTACATGCAGGGGCTTGATTCCCAGTTCCTTTCCGATGGCAGCGGCGCAATCGTCCAGATTCCCGCAACCGCTACCGTCAACAACAACACCGGCACAGGCAACTCCACTTCGTCCATTTCCGGGCTTGGCGGACAGGCAAACCAGTTTCAGGAACAGCAAGTCGTGCAATTCTTTGCTGCTGAAGGCGGTTCGCCACGTACCGGCGGCGTTGCTAACGCAATCGTCTCCTACGTCGATGGCGCGGCCGATATAGTCTATTTCTCGACTGCTCTGCCGAACGGAACGGCTGCTGGCGACTTTGTGATGATTCAGGGTTCGTCCGGCGCACTCAATTCCGGCATTGCCGGGATTTACACGTACCAGGTGGCCGCGACAACTGGAACGGTGCTGAACCTTTCCCGCGCAACCTATCCAGGCCAGTTGTCCACTCCGACAATCAACAAGGGCAATCAGCCGATCAACACTACCGACCCGTACAAAGTGCAAATCCTCATTCGCCGCGGCTTGGGCGATGATAACGAGCATGCCAAGAACTTTGAATGGATTTGCAATGCCGACCAGGAACTTGCGGTAACGCAACTCTATACCAACGTTCTGCAACAGCAGATTCGTCCTCCAGGCGACAAGGCTCTGGATATGACGATGGAGTACATGGCTCCGACGTATGGCGGCCGTCCTCTCCACGTCAGTTACAAGGCCAAGCAGGGCCGTCTCGACGCGGTTTGCAGCGAAACTTGGGGAATCTGCGAAACGGTTGAGCCTTCGCTCTACGATTTTGGCGATGGCGTAACCACAATGCCGGTTCCGGCGAACGACGGTACTGGAACCACAACGTACCGTACCAGTTCGATCTTCTACTACCACTCGTTCTTGAACCTGTTCAATTCGAACATGAAGGCTGGCGCGGTTCTGTCCAACTGCGCGGTGCCTTCGGTCACCAGCTAATTCCACGGGGGCGGCTTAACCGCCGCCCCTTTCCAATAAATCGGGGGAAATATGCAGACTGAAACAGCCGTTGCCAAGAAGTACAGCATCATTCCACGCGAAAAGTGGGTGATTATCCGAAAGTTCATTCGCGGGGAGCAAGTCACGGATGATGGAATCATCCTTCCGGAAACAAAGGATGATCGCTCGCAGCGCGGCGAAGTCGTAGCACTTTCCTGTTGCGCTGGCAGGACAAGCGAAGGCGTACCGATTCCTTGGGACATTGAGGTAGGCGATATGGTGATCTTCACCAACTACCCGATGGACATTCCCGCTGTCGAGGAGTTGACCGGCGAAAGCAACCTGGTACTGGTACAAGCTGATGAGGTCTTTGGCAAGGCCGTAGAAGCATGAAGGCAGAGAGGCATGAGCGCAGACAATGCCCAAAGGAATTTCAGGACCGCCTAACGAGAATGTTCGGCGTCTCGCAATTTGGGACTCCTCTTTTCAAAATTGTTTGGGGCCAGTCGGAATTTATCCGCATGGGCAACGTCTGGCGGGACCGCTTCGGAAACGAGCGACGTGCTTACAGGGATATTTATCAGTGCCACGGAATGCCCTGTTGGGTAATTATGCGCTGGAAACAACCGGCGCAGTACGGCTCTCCCGAACTGTATTACCAAAATACCTGGGACGATTTCAGCAAAATGCACTTTCTTGGCGAGTATCCCTGGAGAGGGCGATACGAAATCGTGCAACCGCTGATGCGGCAGGAAATGACCGAAGGGCGCCTAGTCACCGAATGGATTCCTTCGCTCAACCCGCGCACCGGAATCTTGGAAAACGTTCCGGTCAGGAAGCGCGTGGACCAGAAGCTAATCATCCATCACATGACGCTTTCGCACGTACTGATCGACAAAATCATTCCGCTGATTCTGAAGGTGCAAAACATCTCCTTGCAGGAATTGCGAGCGGCGCAACAAGCGCAGAGGCAAGCGCAGCACAAACGGGATGTGGAAGACCTGGCCGACAAGATGGCCGAGAATATGCCGAGTTACTTCGGTCCGGTCTCCTACTCGCACCAGGGCTGTCGCACGTCTTTGCTAGACCGCAAGATGGAACAAATCGAGAAAGTATGGAAACGGGAATTGGCAGGTGGGAAACGATTCACCAAAGGATTTCAGGTAGCTAACCGTCCAGTACGGGTAGCTGGCTGAAAAATTAAAATCGGGAGGAAAGTGAATTATGGGAACAACGCCATTTGTAGGTACGGGAGCGCCGCCGAACGCACGGCTAAAGCCAAGCCGCCGCGGGATGCAGATTGGCACGGTGCAAGGCGATGATTACGGCGAAATGACTTTGGCCACGCAGGACAATTTGCAGACGCGGCCGCCGATCTATATTTACAACATTTGCGAACTGTCCCACGTTCGCAATCAACCGCCGGAATTTGCCAACTTCACCGTTGAGCCTTGTCCCAAGGGCGAGAAATTTTCGGTCAAGCCCTTTCAGGGATTGGTGAATGAGCGGTACTGCAAGCCGGGAACGTCGGAGTATTACTACAACCAGGTGGACGGACGGAAGTACGCAACAAGTTTGCTCAATCCCGATTGCTTTCCAGGGACGGACTGGAGAGCGCAACTGGCTGAAGGCACAACCGGAAACGGCGATATGACCGGAATGAACATGAACGCTTTTGGCGTGTTCTGGTCGGAGTTGGCTCCAGACGACCCGAAACTGAATGAACAACTGAAACTGTTTCGCACCAGAGTCGATCGCACGATGGACGCTCTGATTAAAGAAGGGCACCGGCTCAACGCTTCGGGAAAGCTCGCAGACATTTCGGCCATGATGCACTTCGCGATGGATTATTTCGGTCTCCAAGCGACTTGGCACATGAGCCACCGCCACAAGACGGAATGCCCGAATTGCGGCGAATTGGTTTTGGAAGGCGTGGCATACCACAAGAGCGCCAGTGGCGATGATTGCGTGATCGACCGCGAACGCTACGAAAAGGTGCTGGTACGCAAAGAGGCTCCGGTTGCGGAAGCGAAAGCTCCGCGAACCAGGACCGCACGCTAAACGATCTTTCTTGGGAGGTGTTCCTCTATCCCGCGGTCACCCGATTCCGCGGCAGATGACGCCTCCCAAGTAAGTTTTCGAGAAAGGTGTGAATGCCAAGTTTTCCGCAACTCGGTTTTCCGGTCATGGACGAAGTGATGCAACTCGTCCGTTCGCTGGTGAACGACACCTTTCCAGGCATTGCCGGAGCGCAGGGCCGCATCTTCACGAACAATGCGGACTTCACGATTCCGCTGTTCAATTCGGCTTACCGCAAACTACAGCGCAAATTGAGGACAGAAGGCGCGACGTTTCCGATTAAGGATAACGTTATTCTGCTGAACCTGACTCCGGTAGTGGCTCCAGACCCAAGCGTTCAGGTGTACGTCGATTACAACGGCTACTTTGACGGGCAGACTATGCACCAGACGCCAAAACTTCCCAGTGATCTTTTGCAGCCGTATGTGGTTGAGGAGCAAACCGTTGGCTCGGCACTTCCGTTTATGCCGATGGCGCAACCGCCGGAAGGATTGCCTTCAGTCATGCAAGGCTCGTTGCTCGGAATGTGGGAGTGGCGGAACTACAAGATTTATATGGTCGGTTCGATTCTGGCCAAGAATATCCGTCTCCGCTACCAGTTCGCGAACGTGCCGCTGAACGTTCCCGCAGCCGATTTCGATACCACTTCGATTCCGATTATCGATTGCCAAGATGCGCTGGCAAATTACATTGCAGCCATGTTCGGAAGGGCGCGCGGAGCGAATCCCCAAGCCGTCGAAGCGATTGAAGCGGCTGGCGATGATGCCATGAACGATATGGTTTTCGAGTGGATTCGCAGAGCGCAGACCGTTACCTACCGCCGTCCCGCTTATGGTGGTGGAGGTTCAAACGACACCGGCGATGGCATGCTCGGAAGTACGGACGTGAGTTCCTAAATGGCCACTTACTACAGGTTTGATGGCGTTGTTCGCAGCGCTCCAGGCGAAGCTCTCCCTGGCGTTCAGGTTTATGTCTGCTCGCAACCGGCAAATACTAGCGTTCTTCCGCCGTCACCATTGGCAACGATATACGCGGATTCAACGGGAACGGCTCTCGCCAATCCGGTTATCGTCGATGGAAACGGAAACTTCTTTTTCTACGCAGCCAGCGGACTCTATACCCTGCTGTACTTCGACCCGAATGGACGAATCGCGGACACCGTATTTCTTGACCAGTTGATAGTGACTCCTGGCGCTGGAACGGTGACTAGTATTGCGTTGACTATGCCAGCGGAGTTTTCGGTTACTGGCAGTCCGGTCAATACGACTGGAACCTTTGCCGTAACCAAAGCCAATCAGAATGCCAATCTGGTTTACGCCGGTCCAGCGGCAGGTGGTGCCGCGCCTCCATCATTTCGTCCACTCGTTGCCGCTGACATTTCTGGACTGGCTTCCGGAACCGTTACGAGCGTCGCTCTGACACTGACTCCTTCGGCTCTTTTCACTTCTTCGGTTACAGGGAGTCCGATTGTCGGCGCTGGAACTTTGGCTCTTACTTTGGGCCTTGCGAATCAGGCCGCGAATACTTTCTTGGCCGGCCCTGCTTCCGGTAGCACTGGTCCCGTAACGGCTCGCGCAATCGTTCCGAAAGATTTGCCTGGACTGGTGGCAGTCGCATTTTCAGCAACTCCGACATTCGATGCCAGCGCGGGAAACAGTTTTGCGATGACCCTAACCGGCAATGTGACTTCCAGCACGATTTCAAACGCCACGTCGGGACAGACGATTACTTTCATCATTACGCAGGACGGAACTGGCGGAAGGACATTCGCCTATCCAGCAAACGTCAAAGGCGAATCGAATATCGGCACTGACGCCAATTCGGTCAGTGTCCAGAGTTTCATCTATACCGGAAGTAGTTGGCGAGCGACAGGACCAGGCTCGGTAAACGCTTCGTAGATGGATGATCGCGACGTGAGGCCAAACACGGTTCTATACAAAGAAGTGGCCGCGGTGCCATAGGCGCCGAATGGTCGGGAGAAAAAGAAATGGCAAACTCAACTCTGTCAGTGGTAGCCGGATACACCGTTGACAACACACAGAAGAAAGTCATTATCAGCGGACGGTTGACCATCGGTGGGGGTGCTTCGGGAACTTATCCTGTTGGCGGAATCCCTCTCGATTCCGTTTTGCTGGCTTTGCCGGAAGCTACCACCAATTCCGGAATTAAAAGCTGCTTGCTGTGGGATGAATCGGGCGTAGGCTCCTACGTTTTTACCCGCATTCCTTCCACCGGCAACATGATGATCTTGCAGGTGCCTCCGACTGGTTCACTCACGACTGCCGCTCCTTTGCAGCAGATTCCCAGTTCCACCAACATGCAAAGTATCGGTAGCGCGATTCACTTCGAAGCGCACATGCTTCGGAACGCATAGTTCTCTTACGAAGGGAGACGGGGCTACGCGACTGAAAAGCCGCGTAGTTCCGTTTTTTATATACGTTCAACGCACAGGACCCGCTCGCTCAAGTTCCTCTGAACCTCTTTGGCGGACTCTACACAGAGGCCGACCCTACCTCTCTGCCTGAAGGCGCTTCTCCGCGAAGTATCAACTGCGACTACGATCTGGGTTCGGTATTCGGGCGGCCGGGAAAAGAAAGTGCCTTTACCTATGACACTTTTTATCTTCTCACTCCAGTGTTCACGCAATCGGTAGCGCCGGGTTCTCCGTGGTCCGCTGGAAGCGTGACTTTGAATCAGGCAGGTGGCGGGGGAACCTGTCCAGTTCCTTTTGCAACATCATTAGGCCATATAGTCGGCACGGAATCGGGGAATACGATAAATCCTACGATTACCGTCGGCGGTTCTCTGAAACCCGTACATGCCGGCGACGTGATGTTCATGGGATTGTATACGACTCCTAGCGGCACTCCGATCACTGACATAAACATCATTTCGATCGTAGATCAGACCTACGGTGCAATCTGGTCCCAATTAGGCTCGACGCAAACCTTTCAAGCGGGTGGCATTCCTGGCCCTGCAAGTACTGTAAACTTTCAACTTTTCACGGCCATTGCTCCAGTTGA
>Ga0247675_1000001_pt1 | contig 71415 bp, 98 predicted proteins | sample CNK16_metaG_FD_189930 | JGI IMG/M metagenome (GOLD analysis project Ga0247675, IMG submission 189930) | Soil microbial communities from Purdue University Martell Research Forest, Indiana, United States - CNK16 | ecosystem: Environmental > Terrestrial > Soil > Temperate forest > Bulk soil... | reverse complement strand
CGACTTTCTATTCGACGACCCGTCAGGCAGCAGGCCCGGGCCCACCGAGTTGTCGTCCGGGTCGTCGAATAGAAAGTCGTCAAACTGTCCACTCATCCGCCCGTAAAACCCAACCAGAGTTCGCAGGTCAGTGTCGACCAACCCGGGAATCAGGTCGTTCGGAATGTCTTTCAACAGCTCGTAGATCAAGATGTACTTCCAAATCGGGTTGTACTGTTGCGAGAGACGAAACTCAACCTTAGTCGGAGACGACTGAATCTCAGTGTCGTACGCCATCGAACGCGTAACTGTGTACGCTAGGCAGCGCGCGTCGAGCTGGAACGGATAGATCGAGTTAGACACTGGGCAACACTCCCTTACGCATCAGCTGACGAACACGGGGAAGAAGTTCCTTGTCAAGAACTTGTCGTGCGTCAGGTCCGCTGTGGTGAAGGTTGACCTCAAAGTTTTGGGTGGTGTGGTGGTTGTTGACCGTCTGGTTGGTCGGTCCGCCCGGGCTCGCGGCCCGCGGGGCGAGCGCCGACGGGGCACCGGTCGGAGCGTTCAACCCACCGGCGTTGACCACGTTCTGCAAACCCGTGGAGATCGGCGCAGGCAGGATCATTTCCTTCGCGTGGGCCTGCACGAGGCGGTCCTTGTCGAGGACGCCGCCCTCCGCCGCGGAGGCCAACCCTAGGTTGGACAGCGCGGTAGCAATTGCTTCTGCCATGAACGCCGGAGCGGCAGCAACGTTTGCTGGGAACGGCAAGGCAGCCATCGCTGAGGCGTAGGCTGCGGCTCCAGCTGCTCCGGCTTCAGATACAACAATGGCGTCATTCTTTGCCACGGTGGTGGCGATGGCCTCAGCGGCTCCAGCAGTCTCAACCGCTTGCCGGGTAGCGACCCCCGTGGTTGTTTCTGACGTCTTCGCAACTTCCTCAGTGGTGGTTTGCGCAACTCGTTTTACTCCGATCGCGGTTAGAAACTCATCCCACAAAGATTCGGTTGCTTTCTTAGCGGTGACCGATCCAGAGTGAATAACGTTGATGCGCAGGGCCGTCAGGGTTTCCTGGACAACAATCTTAGCGAGCGTCTGAACGTAATTGGCGACGATCTGCAAGCCCATGTTCGCCCAGCCGCGAACCATTTCGTTCCAGAAGTTTGCGGCCACATTCGCGAACCTCGTGTGCTCGGTGAGCATACGCCCGAAGGCATTGCTGAACGAGCCCGAGATAACGTTCATCGTCTGTTGGAAGCGAGCAGCAACCTGCTGGTTAATGCGATCGACGTCGTTCTCCCACTTGAGCTGCAGCTGGCTCATCTCGTCGAGGACACGGCGGTACTCCGTGGACTGCTCGCCGAACAACCGCTTTTGAACTTCAGCGTTCGCCTCGAGCGCTGCGAGCTGGTCATTCTTCCACTTGTCGAGCGCGGCTCGTTCAAGGTTGGCCCACTCGGTCAGCGTGATCTCGTGATCGCGCAGTCGGCGTTCGTCGGATTGCTTCGCCGCAGTCTCTTGGATGTTCGCGATCTGAATTGTGTTGCGCAGAGTTTCTTCCGCTGCGCGCTTCTCGTCGGCGATGCGTTTCTTGGCCGCTTCAGCGTCAAGCGCCGCTTCGTCCGCGAGCTGCTTCTGCTTCAAGTTGGCGACCTGTTGATTGATCGAGATGATGTCGGCTTGATTCGCGTAAGGGTTCTTGCTCGCGATGCGCAGCCGCTCTTCCAACAGCGAACGATCCTCCTCGATAATCTTTGCGTTAGCCGCCTTGACGATCTCGACGTACTGGTCGATGCCGATCTTGCGCGAATCCAGTTCCTCACGGGCGCTCTGCTTGACGTAGTTTGCTTCAGCCTCGGCTCCCGATCGGGTTGACTCAGCGAGAGCCAGTGAAACAACGTTGTCATGAGCCAGACGCTCGATCTCCGCGTTGTTGCGGATCTCGTTGATCTTGCGCTGCGCATCAGCTTCCTGCGCCGCTTGATCAGCCTTCAGCCCCGTTACTTCGGGGGTTACGTTCTTTCCCGTCTTGGCCTCTTGCGCCAACAGCGCCAGCCGCTCGCGGGTGTACTCGCGCTGCACCTCGAGCCGCGCGTTAACGGCGGAGATCTCCGCCTCGACCTCAGCCTCCTGCGTGATCTGGTGCGACGCCGCAAGCTGCCGGATTCCCGACTCGTAGTAGCTGATGTACGAGTCGTTGATACGCTTGCGCGCCGCCATTGAGGCGGTCTCGTCCGCGATAAGACGGTCGCGCTCCGCCGCCGCCTCGGTGGCCTCCTCCTTGGGCCGCTTGAAGGCCAGCGCCTCGCGAACCTTCGGCTCGAGTTCCTCCACGGTGCGCTTGTACCGTTCGAGCTCCGCCTCTCCCTCCTTCAACGCCGTGGTCGCCCCGGTCAGACCGTACAGCGGGTCGTGCCAGAAGTCAGCTGCGTTGCGCAGGTGCTGCATCTTCTCTTGCTGGTCGGCGAGAGCCCGGTTCGCGCGGCCCAGCTCGGCGCCCATGTCGCGGATCGCCGCGGCGCTGTTCTTCTGCTCGAGAGCAAATTTGACGACACCCTGCGTTCCTACCGTTGAAATTTCCCGGATCTTATCCTGCAGCTCGATGCTGCTGACGATCGCCTTTTGGTTGGCGTTCAAGACGTCCTGGTACGCCTTCTGCGCCTCGCGGCCGAAGCCCGCAGCCTCTTCGCCCAGCTCGCCAAGCTTCTCGATCCCCTCCTTGATCATGCTGATGAAGAAGGCGACCAAGGTAATCTGGAAGGCAGCTGCCATGGCCGCTTGCACCGCAGGCAATCGTCCCAACAGCTGCCCCAGAGCTCCAGGGAGTCTAACCCCTAGAGACTCACCCATTAAATTTAGTTTCTCAGTCGCCTCCGCTGCCTCGAAGCGCATCGCTCGCAGCTCGGTGCGCGCGGCCGACATCTCCGCCGTGGCCTGGGCCAAGGAGGCTCGCAGCTGCGCGAGCTTCGCCTGATCGTCCGTTTGCAGGATCTCGTTCCGCAGGCGGCCGACTTCGGCGGTCGACTCGATCACCTTCGCGCGCAGTGCGTCGAAGGCGAGGATGCCGCCGCCGTGAAGCTTCGCGAAACCCTTCAAGGCTTCGTCCGAAGCAGCCGTCACCTTGTGGATGACCGACTCGTCGGCGGCGGCCGCAGACTCGAAACTCTCACGCATCTTGACGGTCGCCGCTTGCGTCTGGTTGGTGAGGTTGTCGAGGCTCGGACCGACCTGCGACAGGTCAATCACGACTCCCGCTTCGAGAACTGTATCCGACGCCATCTCAGCTCGCTTTCATCTTCAACTTCATCTGCTCCGCCCAGAGAATATCAGCTCTCATCCTCTCTGATATTCCGTCCCCCGTGTTGTAGAACGGAGACTTGTCAAAAATTTCATTCTTGCTCGCCGCCCAGTTAAACTTTTCCTCAGCTTCTGCTTCGCTAACTTCGCGGTACGGACTCGCCTCTGTTTGAGCTTCTGCTTGTGCCGCGCTCTTGCTCTCAAGGTAAGTCAGAAGCTCCAAAGTCTTTGAAACATCCAGCCCGTCAAGGTACTCCCACGTCCAGCCGGTCAGCTCGATGACTGTCCCGTAGATCCAGGTCCAGTCTACTTGACGCTTTGAGATGCGGCGACCGGCACGGGCCCCGGGGCAGGAACCGCATTTGGCTGTCCCGACACGATCAAGATTAACCGGCGAAAGTTCATCAGGTCGACCATTTCACCGACTTCGTCGATCGTCAGCGCCGGATAATTTCTTGACATCGCGGCGTGAATGATCTCAACCCCCACCCAGCGCTTCTCCGGAAAATTCTCGACCGTTACTCCTTCGTCCATTTCAACCATCTTCGGCCAGTACGTCTTGGCCTGTACCGTGCTCAGCGACGGGACGACCCAATCTTGACCTCCCATGAACACGGGGGTTCCGTCGAACTTCATCCTGCCGTTGCCGTTGTTCTCAGCCATACGTTTCTCCTTAGAAAAAATCCGCGTTTTCCTCTGGATGCGCGGCCCCCAGCTTGGTCCCTTGCGGGAGCGAGGACTTTTTAGAAGTTATCCATCAACAGCCGGCCCAGCGTTCCAGACTGGTCCGCGTTCGCGCCGCCGTCGAAGTCCGAGATCCAGAAGTCTTCGAGCTTCGTCGGAATTGAGATCGAGCCTAGCGTGACGTCGTTCAGCTCGACCGCGAAGTACTTGTTGCGGAAGTTGTTGTACAGCAGCATCGTCAGCTCCGGAGCGTAGCCCATGAGCTGGCTAGCCAGCGTGATGGTCGTGCCCGAGTTGACCTGGTAGGTGTAGGACACCGCGACCACGTTGGTGTTGTCTCCGGCGGCGAACGTGTACACGCCGCTGGTCAGGTTGACATTGTACTGTCCGACGTTGGGGGTCAAGCCGCCGGCGTTGATCAGCTGTTGCCCAGTGGCCTTATACTGCACGCCCCAGTCTTCGAGGATCGGCGTGTTGGTGACGGTGACCGCCGCCGTGTTGACGGTGTGAAGCTCACCGTCGGCGATCTGCGGCCGGCCGGAGACCGCGGGCTGCGCGAAGTACAGCTGGTTGAGCAGGTTCGGATCGAACACTGCGAGCTTTCCCTTGATTGTTACATCGACCTTACCGCGCGCGGTGGCGACAGGAAACTGTTGCTGCGAGAAGAGTTTCTTGAGGTCAGCTTTAAAGTCGACGGTTACCTCTTGCACAACGCCGAAGCGAAATGGGCTCGGAAACGAAGGCAAATTTCCCGCTGTCGGTTTTCCGTAAACCACTCCAGTTCCGAACTGAATGTTACTCAATGTTATTCTCCTTTAGCTCAAACGTTCGCGACAGGTTCGAAGTTGAGCGTTAAATCTTTTTCTACCCCGCGGCGGTCGACCCAACGTCACCCGCGAGCATCCAGATGGGAATGGTGATGACCGCCTGGTTGTCTTGCACCTCCATAGCTACTTCTCCTTCAATCCATGCATGATAGACGAGTCCTCCTAGCGTTTGCTTCTCGTACGGAGGGGTCGTGTCAAATATTTTCTTGATCCCCCACACAAGACGATTTGCCATCGTGGCCGGCAACGGGTCCTTGATAACCGCAGCATCAGCTCGAAAGTATATTGCCACGAGCGCGGTGATGGTCCACTTCGGCAAGTTAAATTTGGTCTGCTCCACGTGGGCTGGGCCGTTGAATTGAACCAGCGCCGGCTGGTCGGGGTAACGCGTTAGCGGGTTGTCGGGAATGACCACGTCCCTGGTTGAGGTCTGCAGCGTGATCCCTGCCGCGAACACCGCCGTCTGCACGTGGGCGAACAGCGCCGCGTAGACGCTCTCGAGATAGTCAAGGTCGTCGAAGGAGGTCGCCATCAGCTTACCGCCTTGATTGCCGCTTCGCGCAAGCGCGAGATGATTTGACCGCGAAGCTCTTCAAGCGACGTTGACATAAACGGGCGAGCTTGGATCGGCGGGTGAACCACGCTCTTGACGACGATGCCGCCTGCCGCTGAAAAATTTCCGTACTGCTGCGGCCGCAAGCTGCCGCGCTTGCTGCCGGCGGCGAAACGCAGCTTGGTCAGCGCGGTCCGGCCGAAGCCGCCGCCCGCCGAGCCTGACGGAAAGAACGCGAGCGCTAGTTTGTTCTTCGGGTAGATCGGGTACGAGGACGGGCTGCCCAGCTCTTGGATCCTGCCGTAGTAGGCGGGACCCGCGCTCGAAGTGACCATCGCCGAGATCTTGTTTCCCGCCACGACCACGGGGTTCTTATTCACCGAGGCGATCAGCTTTCCGGTGCGCTGCTTCAGGACCTCGCCCGACAGCTTCTGCTGGATCCTCTTCTGCAGCTCGAGCATCGAGATGTCCAGCGCGCGCGACATCTCAATCTCGAAGCGCTCGCGTCGAGCTTTAAGAGCGGCGGTAAACTGCGCGCTGTTGCCGAAGGAGATTCGGATCACGTCAAGCTCTTTCTCTGGTAGTTGTCCAAGACCTTTTGGTACTCCGGCGGCCACGCCCAGTTTCGGTAGCCCGTGGTCGCGTTCGTCCCCGCCGACGTCGTCCCCCGCGTGGACAGGTCCAAGGTCGACTTGCGGATCGCGTTGATCGCCACGATGTTGCGGACCGCCGTCTCCAAGTCGAAGGGAGCTTGGTTGACTTGGTAGCTGACGGCGACCTGCAGCCCGTTGTCCGCCACGTTGAAAACATACAGACCGTTTACGGTGACCGCGTACTGCCCGCTGGCCGGACTGTTCGCGACTTTGACCAGCGGGCTCAAAGATGGGTAGGACACGACGCCCGCGTCAGCGACCCAGGGTTGAACCTGCAGCGTGATCGTCTGGTTGGTGATCGTGTTTACTTCGTCGAAGATCGTGACCGGCGGGTACCCGCAGCTGTAAGCGACTTGGATGTTTCCCGTGCCGATCGGAAAATTAAGACCGCCAAGGTAAAATGATCTGCCCAGCGCGGAGAACGTGGTCGCCGCAAACGTCCCCATGCGAATGGCGATGGACCGCTTGCCGTCCTCGATGAAAACTCCTGACGAGCTCAAGTCTCCAGGATTTACAACTGGGTAAGCGAACGTGCCGTTGGCAGTCACCGAGCTGACGGACAGCACGGGCCTGCCGCGCAGGTACAAGCGGTCGTTGCCGTTGCCGTCGTAAATCTCCGTCAGCGTCGCGACCGAGTTCAGCGTCGGAACTTCCGCCCAGCTCAGTACCCACTTGCTGAAGCCCGTGATGGCTGCCTGGATCTCAGCGTCTTGACCCGGTCCCTTGATGCCCGCGCGGTCCTTGACGACTGAAAGCCAAGTTAGATCAATCAAGTTCGCTGTCATCGTTCCTCTCTTAGCGTGGGCGGCGCGAGGAGTCCACTGTTCCTTTCGCCGCCCACCACTCTCAAGAGATGAAAGCGCTGCGCCCTGTCGAACGCAAGCCTTCTTCTTAAGATCCTTCTGCCTGCATCAACTGACAAACCATGGGAATGTCTCCAACAAACGTGTACGACCCCATGTGAGTTGTCTTGATCCACGGGCACAACCACACCTTCAGCCCGATGGCGCGGCAGTCGGTGCAAAACCCATAGTCCTCGCTCTCGTACTCTCGAGTTTCTGCGTTGACCCCCGTCCTGAAAAAGTCGTAGATCGGTCCGGGCAAGCAAGACAGGTCGGACCGCGGCTCGTACCAACGGTCGGGGTAAGCTTCGACAAACTTGTCGAACGTCTGACGCTTGATCATCAGCAAGCCCGTGCCCAAGTCCTTAACTTCGAGCGGCTCGCCCAGCGAGAACTCCCAGGCGCTTCCCGCCGCGGGATTGACCACGAAGCTGCCGGCCATCTTCGACATCTCGTCCGGCGAGTACAGCTTGCCGTTGGACTTGACAATCTGCTGAACTCGGTCCCAGCGAATTTCTTTCTTGACGCAGCCTGCGCCGACGATGTCGCGATCGACCTCCAACATCGACAAGATGTCGTTGAAGTCAAACCCGATGTCCGAGTCGATGAACACCGCGTGAGTGAACTTCGACTTCTTGCGGAAGATGTCCACGATCTTATTTCTCGCCCGTGGAATCAGCGACTCGTTGTGCATGAACGAGTACCCGAAAGAAATGTTGTACTTCTGCAGGTTCAAAACAAGCTGCAGCAGGGAGGTGACGTAGTTGATGCTGAAGATTCCTCCGTACGCCGGCGTCATAATCTGAAGACTCTTACCTTGCAAGCTCATGCGCTGACCGCCATATTCGGTCGATACCTTTCCACCGTTTGAACAATGTCCGACGGGTCCAAGACAACCGTTCCATCAGGAACCCGAAGATCTCGGTACTGCGGCCACGGGCAAGCGACGATGACCGTCTCGCACGCTAGAACTTCTTCGACCGTGCTGTCGTGCTCCGCCTGCGGGTCGTGGCACTTGACGCGCCGGCCGCGGCACTTCAGCGCGTGCCGCCAGAACATACCCGCGCTCTCGTCGGTCAGCGAAGTCCCTGGCTTGTAAGCCAACCCTAAGATTCCTACGTCGCCGTGGAGCGGAACGCGCTCAAGCAGCTCGCGCAGCACGCGGCGGTTCATGATGTCAACTGCGTCGGCGATCGGCGTTCCCTCCCCCACCGTGCTCGCCACGTGGCGGAACATCCGATTGTCGCGCGGAAAGCAGGGCCCGCCGAAAGGCAACCCAGGGCGAAGCGCCAACTTGCCGATCCGCCGGTCAGTCCCCACCGCATCTAGAATTTTAACAGGATCCGCGCCTAGCTTGCGGGCAACCGCTCCAACCTGGTTCGCGTAGCTGATCTTCATCGTAACGGCACAGTTGAGTGAGATCTTTGCGAGTTCCGCCTCGATCAACGCCATGTGCTTCACCTCAGGATTCTGGAACACCATGTTGCGGTACAGAGCCTCCACCGCGGCACCTGTCCCGTCGCTGTCCTCGCCGATCAGTAGAAAGTCTGGGTTGTGCAGGTCTCGCAAGACGGTTCCGATGGCGATAAACTCCGGCTTGTAAGCCACTCGGGGGTGCAGCGAGTTGCACAACCGTTGGACGAGCGGCAGCACCTGCGAGTCCAGAAACCGCGGGGTCACGGTCGAGTTGATGATGAAAAAGTAGTTGCGGCGCTTCTGCTTCGCGACCTCACGGGCAAAAGACATGATCGCGTTCGTCAGCTGCGAATGGTCAAAGCTTCCGTCCGGCAGCGACGGGGTCGGCGTGACGAACAAGCAGGCGTCCGACAAGCTGACGGCGTAGTCCACCCGTGTCGTCGCCTGCAGGTTGTTGCGCACCGTCGACAGCTTCAGGTACTCGTCCAAGTCGGGCTCAGTTACAGGCGCGATCCGACTGTTGATCTTATTTACCTTGTTCGAGTCTAAGTCAAATCCCACGACCGGAATCTCGGACGAAGAAAACGCCGCGGCGATCGGAGAACCTAGCTTCCCCAATCCACAAACGGCGATCTTCTTGATCTCGACCGATCCTGACATTAAGTCTCCTCTCATCTTCGGTTACCTGTTAAACTGCAGACCGCACTGCTTACAGCGAATCCCGTCACCCAGCGGCGAGGTCAGCGGCGAGCGGCACCGTGGACACGGGCGGCACGGCCGGCTGTCCGGGTTCCCTGGGTAGCTCGTCGTTCGGACGCTGCCGATCGCCAGCGGGTGGGTCTGCTCGTTCTCCTCCTTGACCGTTCGGAAGTAGTAAAAGTACATCGTGTCTTCAACGTACTCTTCCGTTTTGACCTTGCCGCGCATCGCGTCAGCCCAGCGGTGGTCCTCACCGACCCCGCCCTCCATCTGAACCAGCCGCGCCAACTCCGCCTTCATCGGGTTCAGGTGCGAGATGTCCCGGTAGTAAGCCTTGTCGTCTTGCGTCCACTCGGGGTACTTCAGCGAGTGGAAGGTCGGATTCATCTCCTTGCCGTCCGTGTAGCACTGCAGACGGAAGCCGACGTAGTCTGGTTTCTTCGCCAACAGCGACAAGATCCGGGTCACGTAGTCTTTCGCGACGAGGTCGTCGTCGTCGATGAAGTTGATATACTCGCCCAAGGCTTGCTGGCGCATGATCTCGCGGTTCTCGCCCAGCGTGTAGCGCGGGTCGAACTGCCGGATGTTGATCTCGACGTCTCGAAAGTGAAGCTTGACCTGCGGCTCGAGCCGGTCGAGCAGCCGGCGTAGATAGTTGGTACGTGACGGCTGCGTCAGAATCATGATCGTCCAGAGCTTGCCGGCCATCAGTCCTCGCAGCTTTCGAATGTCGTTCTGCCGCTCGCCGGCAAGATCCTCGTACTTTTTAACCACGTTGTCTTCATCGTGCCGCTTCAGCCGTTCCCTAGTCGTGTCGTCGATCGTCGCCTTGCCATACAAGAAGTGCATGTGCTCGACGACGAACGGCAGGTACCGCCGCCGGCCCAGCGCGTTGGCTAGGTCGTTCAGCCACGTGTCGCCGAAGTCCGACGAGAAGTACGGCGGGATGAAGTACCCGAGCGTCTCGACCCAGCGGCGGTGGACAAACGGGTGCGGCCCGAACTTATCCTGCTGCCCGCCAGCGTCGTTGCCATGGACCATCAGCACCTTGTCGTCAAACTTCTTGAACTCTTCCTCAACGATCCGATCCCACCCCGGAGTCCGAAAGACGATGTCGTCATTGCCCTGGCACAGTATGTCTCCTTCCGCAAGCTCCACACACTCGTTCCAACACTGCGTGATGTTGCGCAACCGCGGACCGACCTTGGTCTTAACTCCCAACCGCCGGCAGGCCGCGACGCTGTCCGTATCATCCTCGTCCACGTAGCAGACAGCCTCGACCGCTCCTGGCTTGGAGGTGTCGCGAATGGACTGCACCGCGCGCGCCAGCTCGGTGATTCTCTTGCGCGTCGGTATGATGACCGAGATCATATCCACTCGCTCGCGGCCGCTTGTCCAAGATCCAAAACTACCTTATTGACAGTTGTGTTGCCGTTGGCGATCAGCGGGGCGATGTACTTATTCGCCGGTCCGCCGGCGAACAGCACCAGCGGCGCGCTGCTGAGCGTCGCAACCCGGATAGTTTCCTCCGCCTCCTGCCACGTGCTCATGTGCAACAACTCGACGGCGCACTGCGACTCCGCCGCTTGGTAGAAAGATTCTCGAACCCCTTCGTCACCGTGAATGAACAACACCCGTCCGGCGAAGCTCAGCAACTGGTTTTGAAGCTTCTTGCTCCAGGTTCGAACAAACCAGTTGTCCACGTAGCGAACCCGCGGGGCAAACACCTTGGCCACGGCGAACTCCGGCCGCGTGATGCCCATGATCTGCGGGGCGAAGAAGGACGAATGCTCCGCGGCGATCCGCAACCGGTTCTCCAACTCACCCGTGTCAATACCGTAGCAGCCGAACTGGCGAAGCCACGGTTCGTCGAACGGAGAGTTTGGCGGCTCAATCCGTCCCTTGTGATTTTGGCAGTATGCGAATAACCTCCGCTCGCCGTCGCCCATCCGAACCACGGACAGCGAGGAGCGGCTCGCCAGGGAATCGGCGACGAGCAAGAAGAACGTGTTCGGGCTGACCGTGTCCAGGCAAGCGGCCCGCTGGTCTCCGGTCAGCTCCTGCATGTCAAGCTCCATCGCCATCTAAAACTCCAACGGTGAGATGAATTGAACTTCCTCACTCTTGTACTTCGTGACTAAGATGTCAACCGCCTTGATCGTGTGTGCCCGAGACGCCCGGTCATCGTCGTGGCAGCCGTCGTGCAGCAAGATGACTCCCGAGCCCAGAGCCAGTTCATCTCGAACCTTATTGACAATGACGTTCGCCCCGAGCTGCATCGCGTCACCGCCCGAGGCATCTTTCCAAATCGTCCGCAAGCCGTGCGCGCGGACCGCGTCGCCAACTTCAGCGGAGTACATCAAGAACGGCGGACGGAACATGTTCGAGTGATCGCCGACCACGTCCTGCAAAATTTCCTTGCAGTGAGAAATTTCAAAGTCAAGGTTCTGCGGCGTCGACTCTGTCAGCTTCGGGTGGTTCACCGTGTGGTTACCGATCCAGTGGCCTTTCCTTGAGACCAACCGCGCGATGTCAGGATTTTTACGAACGAACTTCCCGATCATGAAGAACGTGGCCTTCACCTTGTGCTTGTCCAACACGTTCAACAGCTCGATCGTGTTTTCCTCGCTCGGTCCATCATCAAAGGTCAGAGCTAGTCTCAGCATTTTTCTCCACGTACTCCTGAAAGACGGTAAACACCGTTTCGAAGACTGAGCTCACGTCTCGATTCCGGCACAACCGCCAAGCTTCGTTAAGAGAGGCTGACGGAACAACAACATCACCGAAGGTACTGTAGTAGTCAACAAACTTAAACCCGTTGCCCGACACCTTCGCCGACGGCTTGACCGGGTGCGACGGTATTCCCAAACTGTCCGCAATGATGATCCCGTGCAACGAGCTCGAAAGAATATTTTCACAAAGGCACACCGCGTCAATAACCTGCTGCACTCCCGCCTCGATGTCGATCAACAACGCCCCGTGTCTTTCAGCCCAGATAGGAAACTCTTCATTGTCCTTATCCGCGTGGTGCGGGATAACCCCGTAACGATATTGTTTGCTGAGGTTAACGTTCGGGGCAAACAGGCGAGTTAAAACCGCTGGATCTCCTAGGCGAACAGGACGGTTAAACACGCAGCGCGCCGCGCTTAGCGGACCACGTAGCAAGAACGGAGCTTCCACCTTCATCAAGTTCTTGCGAGTTTCCGCGTACCCCATGCCCGAGCCCAAGATCGCTCCGTCGTACTTATCGGGTATCCGCTCGAGCAGCGAGCCGCAGGAAAATGCACGGGCTTCCTCGAGCGGCGCCCACTCGACGTCGACCCCGAAGGCGTTCTTGAACAAAAACGGGGTGAACACGTCACCCCAGTTCTTCGTGTTCGGCATCCAATAAGCTTTCAAGATGCGGTCCTCGCAATGGGAATTTTTTCCTCAGGAACGAGACTGAGAAGCTTCTCGAACATCTGGTCCAGGGTAAATTTCTTGTGGACCAAGTCGCGCCCTTGCTTCGCGATCTTTTCGCGTAGCTCGTCATGCTCCAGCCAAAACTTGATCTGTTTGACGTTGTCCTCCATGAAGCCCGCCTCGTAGTAGGCGAGATGCTCTCCGTTTTGAAAGATGGAATGATTCTTCGACGCGGTTCCCGGCAGCTTCGGGTACATCAGGAAAGTCCCGCAGGCCATCACCTCGAAAGCCTTACAGACGAACAAGCGCGACACTGGCGGCAGGCAGAAGAAAATTTTGATCTGGTTGTAGTTCTCGACCAACAGCTCCGTCGTCTCACGCTCACGCAGGCCGCCCAGATCTTCGATGATCGCGCGGCCGCACTGGAAGGTCACGTCCAGCTTCGCCTCGGTCATCGCCTGCCCGAGCTGATTCAGGTAGTTCATGCGCGACGGGTACACGGTGCCGATGAAGCCCAGAGGGTATTTTTTCTCGACCACTCGGGAGTGAAACATCGACACGTCAGCGCCGAACGGCAGCCACTGCCCGCCGTACTTGTCGGCGTCCTGCGCCGCGGGAAAGCTGTAGAGGTCAGCCCAGCGCTTCAGCTCGTCGACCCGCCGCTGGTTCAGGCCCAGGTCGACGCGGTCCATCGTTTCGTCGAAGCGCGCGATCACGGGAAACTTTCTCTTGTTCCAGTCTTGCCCGTACAGCGCTTCCAGCCACGGCTGGACGTACTCGTGAAACGCGCTGATGACGACGTCCTGCTCACCGAGCTTCTCGAGCGTCGGCATCCTCGCGCGCACGTGGTCGACGTTCGCCACCTGGTTTCCAGGCAGCGGGCAGTCTACCACCTCGTGCCCGAGTCGTTCGAGCGCGAGGCGGTAGCCGCCGAGCGTGTACCAAGAGGCGAGGACATTCTTCGGGTAAAACAGAGCAACCTTCATGACCGTCCTCTATACGTCGTTTGCCATTCCGTCGAGAACTCCGGGGTGATCCGCGTTCCCGAACAAGAAGTTGCGGTAGTTGTTCAAGGCCGCGGCCGCAGCTGCTTCAGCGGTCTTCAACTGCTTGTAGGTGACAAGCGCCGAAGCGGTTGCCGCCCGTGCAGTTTGAAGAGCTTGAAACAAAACGGTGCGCTGGTCTTGCTGCCCTTGCGTTCCAATCTGTGACATCGAGAGCTACCTCCTATTTAGAAGTCAAGCGGGGCAGTTGTCTGCCCCGCCCGCCCCGACCGACTACAACTTTGTCTTACGGCGATACGAACGGACCGATGCCCGTACGGATAGCCGAGGCCCACGGCATGTAGTGCGCGAGAACCTCGTGAATGTACGTGCCGAAGGTCCACTGCCGCGTAACGACGGGCCACTCGATGGAGTAGTAGTCGCGCTGCAACAGGAACTGCCGCACCGCAGGAATGCGCGAGTGCGGGTAAGGGTTGGTGTTGATGTCATACAGCATCGTTCCGGCCGGGAACTGTGGGTGGATGCGGATGGGGATAACCGCGCCGCCGGCTGGGTTCATCGAGTACTTCGACTTGTAGCCCGAGACGATGAAGCCCGCGTCGACGCCGCTGGTCTGCGCACCGCCCGCGTAGTTGAAGATGAAGCTGTTCGTTCCCGTCTGCGAGAACACCACCGCTTGGTCGAGCGACTGGCGAACATCGGACGAGCACCAGATCGCGTCGGGCTGCGCTTGGTACAGGTTCCACAGAGCCGCAAGGTCAGACTCGACCTCAGCGACCATGCCGTTGCCCGACGGGGTGAACGACCCGTTGTCCATGTCGGTCCACAGACCGTTCAAGAACGCGTAGGTCGACAGGCCGTCGAAGTCAGTGGGTTGGAAGCTGTTGTCGGTGCTCAAGCCCGCGGCGTTCGCGGTCTGAGTTCCCGACGCCACGTTGGTGATATTCACGTGGGGGTAAGAGGTAATGGCGCCGAGCTTCAGGTTGCCCGCAGCGGCGGCCACGTTGACGCCCCAGAACCAAGCGTAAGCGACAGCGCCCTTCTGTGCCGGAATGCGCGCGGTCAAGCTCTGAGCTGCAGCGTTGGCGGTGGATACGGCAGAAACGTTGGACACGGCGCTGAGGCCGCAAGCCACGTTGGTGGTGGATCCGTCGGCGTTCTGACGGGTGTAGTTGGTGGTGAGACCGCCGACAACCGACGGGGGAACCGCATAACCGGCTTGCCCGCCCGGGTTCGTTCCCATCCAGGTGATCGCCACGACGGCGACCGCGACGTTGGCGCCGTTACCCAGCGCGCCGCCGTTGGTTAGGGCGAGCGTCGGGGTGGGAGCTTGCCCAAGGGCAAACCCAAGGTTACCCGTGGCGGTACCGGAGTTGCCGCCCAAGGTCATCATCTCTTCCTGCAAGCGCAAGCGAGCCAAGTTGCGGAAATGCTCGTCGGCCAGGTTGTCGGTGTAGCCTTCGCCCGCCCACTGCGCGGTGAAGGTTTCCCCGGCTTCCATGCCGAGCTCCTTGTACGTTGCGAGGTAGTCGATTTCATTTGGCGTGGCAATACCAACACGCTGGCCTTCTTGCGCGCCAGCGTACTGGTAGGTGGAGTTCGGATTGCGCGTGGCCTTCCAGTGCGCCGCCGTGCCCACACCCGCGTTCACCTTGCCCGCCTTCGGAATCATCTGGATGAACGGCGTGTTCAACGGAAAGATGAAGTACGCCGGTCCGCGAAGGTCGAAGAAGTTGAAGCCCAACGACGTCGAGACGCCCGCCTTGATGAGCGCGCGACTCGCTTCCTTAATCAACGGGTTGTCACGATGCCACTTTGCCGGATCGACCGCCAAAGCTTTTTCCAACAGCGCGGCGAGCTTCGGGTCCGCCATCGCCTTGGTGTACTGCCTGCGGCTCTCGAGCGCGCCGAAGGCGTATTCCTTTTGTTTGCAAGTTACCGACATTGTTTTTTCTTCTCCTTATCTCACTTTCCTGAAAATCTTTGTGATGGTCCCCTTACGTTCCGACAGGAAAACGAAAAGGATGAAAAAACTCAGCGCTACTCGTCGTCGGTACCCGTGCTCTTGACGAGGTGGCGCAGCGCCGGGGAAACCGCTTCCTCGAGCTGCTCCTGACCCTGCTCGTCCTCTTCAGGCTGACCCGCGCGCCGCACGAGCGTCGGCTTGCCCTTCGGGTCGGCGTTGATTCCCGTCACACCCGCCTTGGGCTTTATGGTAACCCCCATTAGCTCCTCGGCCTTGGCGAGAACCGCTTTCTTAAACATCTCCTGCAAGCTGCCCTGGAAGTCTTTATCGCCGCCCAGGTTGGCCGCCGCGTTGGCCAGCGCGTTAGCGATAACGCTGTCCAGCCCATCCGCCTTGACCAGCGCGGGAGCTGCTTCACGCTTGCAGTCGCCGCAGGCTTCAGTCATCGACTTGTCATGCTCGCACTTTTGCATATCACCCTCTCCAGAAGATTTACCGTCCATGCTCCCGAGAGCGTCAGCGTGAGCCTTGTGGAGCTTGCAAGCCTCCTCGTGGTGGTCCGCCATCGCCTTGTGAAAGTCGTGGCTCGATTTGTGGTACTGTTTGTCCTCGTGGTCGTCCGCCATGCCGTCGGCCTTCGCCTTGTGCAGAGCCGCGTGCCCGGCGTGAGCCTTGGACATGTCGCCGTGAACCTTGGACATCGCGGTGTGGTGCGCGTAGCCCTTGGCGAGACCTCCCTCCAAGAGCGTGATGCCCTTGGCGAGGTTTTCCAGCGAATCTAGTTTAATTTTCACTTCTTATTTCCTCCTGTGCCGCTGTTGAGAGCGGCGCGAAAAAGTTACTAAAGTTTTGCGTTTATGTCAGCTCGAAGTTCTTGCGCCTCCTCTTGAGCCATCGCCACCAGCGAATCCAGTAGACCGCTCACGTTTTCCGCCAACATCGCCGGAAGAGGAGAACTCTCGTCCTCCTCAAAGTCTTGCTCGTCGCACACGCAATAGACGAGGTACGCGAGCTCATTTACGTTCCGCGCCAGCCAGCTGACCTCGTGCATGCCCTTGGCGAGCTTGCCGAGATCATCGTCGATGAAGAACAAGCTGTGCGACAGATCCTTCTGCTTGCTCATCATGCGGTTGACCTTGGCGCGCACCTGCTTGCGCAGGTAAGATCGTACCGCGGCCATCTTCGATTCCTCGTCGGCGACATCGACGCCGAACTGCTTGGCCGTCAGGATGATGCGGCGCTTGACCTCCGGCTTCTTGTCGTTCGGCACGACCCGATTGTCGGGAAGCTTGACCAGCCCAGCGCGGATGAACTTCTTCGTCGTGGCGTCGTCCGAAAACTTGATCGGCACGCTCCAGGTTTCCGGGTTGTCCAGGTTTCCCACATAGGCGAAGGCGCTCGGCGGCAGGTCCTCGCCGTACACTTTCTTGGTCTTCTTCGGCAACGTCGCGTTCGGATCGGCCGCCGCGGGAGCCGCCTTCTTAAACTTGGCCAGCTCACGGGCGACCTCAGCTTGGACTAGAGCCTGCACGTTGACGGGAGCGTCGAGCTTCGGGTCGATCTTCTTGAACTTCCGCAGCCCGCCGTCCGACCCGTCGGCCTTCACGTACTGAAAGTGCGCGCTCGCTAGACACGGGTTGTCGACGAGACTGACCTCGGCGGGCGAGGCCACGTAGCGCATGCAGCCTTCAAAGTCGGGGTCCGGCACGAGCGGCCCGACGAAGTCTCCGCCGTGGCTGAAGCCCGTGAGCACTCCTTCGTCCACGAGCTTCCAGCACTCGTCGTCGACGACCTTGAAGCCCATGAATATCTCTTTGTCCGAGTCGCGGAAGTCGAAGCCGATGCCCTTCCCGACCGCCTCGTTCTGGTGCATGTAGCGCAGCGGCATAAAGTTCCGGCCGTCGGTCGCCTTGCTCATCTCGGCGATGAGAGCTTCGTAGTAAGGCTTGGTCTTGGCGTAGTCGCAGACCTCACGTTCCTTGTCGGGAACTTGAGCCGTGACGATCCCCCAAACCTCCCGCTTAGCCGCATCGACCTTCGCAAACGGAACGAACTTGCTGTAGTGCTTCTTCATCTTCGCCGCCTTTACTGAGGTTCCCGAGTTGGTGTCGGGCATGTCGCTGACCTTGGATTGAAACTCCTCACACCACCCCGAGATCGAAACGATCTTTTGACCGTCCGCATTCTCGGGAACATCTAGATCCTGAGCCACCCGCGAGTTGGTGCAAACTCCGCCTCCCGGGAAGAAAACGCAGAATTGGCACTGGTCGATTTCCGTCGCCAGCGGAGTGTAGTTGACGCCCATTATGGTATCACCATGAGCGGCATACCGCTGACGGGGACCGAGTTTCCTGAGATCGGAGTCACGCTCGCGTTCGCCGCGGTCTTGTAGTGGCCGAAGATCGACGAGACGGGGATGTTCACGTTCGACCCGGTCGTCCATAAGATCTGCGCCGAGACGTTGCCTGTCAGCGTGAGCACGCAGCTGTAAACTCCGTTGGACGAGTTCAACGAACACGGGTTGGGCGAGTGCGTGGACCCGACCAGCCAGCTGCGGACCTGCGTGTAGGTGACCGAGGTATTGTTCGGCGTGCACGAGCCGAACGTGCCTTCGCACAGCGTTCCGAAGCCGATGGACAAGTTGTCGCTGTGGTTGTCCCACGCGTACCAGTAGAATCGGCCAACTTCGTTCGCCCACATCAAGATGAAGTCGCGCGAGAGATACATCTGTTTCTGCACGCTCGACATGCCGGAGTTGTTCGGCGAACCGCCCCAACTTCCCTCCGTAAACCAGATCACCTTGTTGCCGATACCGTTCGCGTTCATCAGCGCCTTCAGCTTCGAGATGATGACGGTGATCCCCTCGGGAACGGTGGCGAAGTTCGAGCCGTTGTACACGTACGCGTGCATGCCGACGATGTCTTGCCAGGGCGCGCCGCCCGCCGCGTAGTACGCCGGCAGGAAGTGGATGCCTGAGCTGTTGCCCGTGGACGGCGCGGGCCCGATGATGATCGCCGCCGGGTCCACGGCCTTGATCTGCTGGTAGTAGTCCTTGCCCATCCGCACCAGCTGCGCCGCGGTTCCCGACCAAGTTCCGTTCAAGTCCGGCTCATTCCAAAATTCGTAGTACTTGATCTTGTTCGCGCCGTAGGTCAACGAGTGCGTGGCCAGCGCGGTGGCGAACGCCTTCAAGGTTGCGTCGGTTCCCGTCCCGTCGCTGTTCACGTCCGACGGCGGCGCCGACGAGCCGTTCGGATTGTACGTGCCCACGCAGCTCGTGGCGATCCAGCACGGCGTGCGGCCGAGCGTGAACATCGTGTCGGCGCCCGCTCCGGCGATCTGCGTCACCCACGCGTCGAGCTCCGACCAGTTGTAGGTTCCCGCCGCGGTGTTCAACAGCGGCCACACGGCGGTCGTGTCCCACAGCCGGAAGCCGCCGACCGTCACCGACGGAGCGTGGCTGCCGCCGCGGGTGTTCGCCGTCATCGAGAAGAACGCGCTGAGCAACGAGCCCGTCGGGACGACCTGACAGCTCTGCTGCGCCACCACGAGCTGCGGCGTTACCAAGAGCCAGATCGCGAATAGAACTTTTCTCAGCATCATTTCACCAGTATCGGTTGAATGTCGGCCGTCACCGTGTTGCTGACAATCGGCGCTGACGTGCCGTCTTGAAAGTACTGCGTCGTGAAACCCAGGCCCGTGGTCGAAAAGCTGCGCGGCCCTGACGCGTTGAAGATGATCGCCGCGTGAACCCCACCCGACTGCACCAGCGAGCAAAACCAAGTGTTGTGCCCATCGTTGTTCGGGTCGCAGCCGTTAACCGCGTGCGTCGAGCCGACCAGCCACCCGTACCAAGTTGCGTACGCCGTGGCCGATGAGTTCGGCGTGCAGGGCGAGCCTTCACACAGCGTGCCAAAACCGATTGACAAGTTGGTCGCGTTGTTGTCCCACGCGTACCACCAAACTCCAATGTAGCCCGCGTTCCAGAGGTACGCGTACAACCGGCCCAGGTACGCGGCCTTCAAGTTCGCGGCCTGCGTGTTCGCCGTTCCCGTTCCCCAGTCCGACTCGGACATGACCACGGGCTTGTTCTGCACGCCGTAGGTCGTCAGCACCGTCTTCAGCGCCGAGATCATGCCGATGGCCGTCTCGGGAACGGTGCAGCTGGCCGACCCGCCGCAGAAGAAGTACGGGTGGATGTTGATCCAGTCCAGCCACGCGCCGCCGCCGGCGTTTAGGAACCCGTTACCGTTGAACGGCGCGCTCGTCGCGTCAACACCGTTGTAAAGGTGCGGGCCGAACTGGTTCGCCGTGGAGGCCGCGGGGCCGATGACGATGATCGTGTTGTCCAGCGCCTTGATCGTCTGGTACAAAGTTTGTTGGTACTTGACAAGCTCGACCGCGGAACAGTGCCCCGAGCCGCCCGTGGACGGCGCGCATTCGCCAGCGAGGTCAGCCTCATTCAGCCCCTCGATGTACCAAGTCATTCCCGGGTACGCGGAGTGGATGTGGTTGTACAGCGCGGTCAGGAACGCGGGCAGGATCGCGTTCGCCCCACCCAGGTCCTTCGGCAGCTGCGCGCAAGTCTTAGGAGAGCCTCCGGAGAAGATTCCAGTGCAAGTTCCCGTGATCTGCGCGACCGGCGTGCGTCCGAGGACGAACACGGGAATCGCGTTCATCGCCACGGCACGGTTGATCTCCGTGTCGCAGCTAGTGAAGTTGTAGGTGCCCGGGCTCGTCTCGATCAAGCCCCAGACGCAGGCCGTGTCCCAGAAGCGCAGCACCCCGTACTGGATCCCGACCGTGTCGTGGTTGCCGCCGAACTGGTTTTGCGTCATGCCGAAGAAGGAGGTCGGCATGCCTGGATTAGTCGTCTTGGTGCAGCACTTCAGCTGCGGGTCGATCGGGTCCTCAGCCTTCAGCGCGACCGGGAAGGCCAGGGCCGCGAGAGCAACGACGATCGGTAGAATTAGCTTCAGGAAACGGTTCACCAGAGTTTGTCCTTTTGAACGATGCCCGCCGTCGCCGTGCCGCCGTTACCGCCCGTGCCCGCTCCCGTGCCCGCCGTACCCGCCGACGCTGTGAACGTGCCCGCCAGCGAGAAGTACCCGCCGCAGACCAAGACCGTTCCGCCGCCACCCGCGCCGCCACCACCGGAGTTCGCCGCTGAACCATTCGCACCGTTGCCGCCGTTGGCCGTGATGTTCGAGCTCGCGTCCAACACGATCGCCGGCGCGCGAACCACCACGCCGCCGCCCGAAGCCCCGCCCGCGCCGCCGGCGTGCGTTCCGTCGCCGCCGCCACCGCCACCGTTCGAGCCGATCAAGCCCGCGTACAGCTGCGACTTGCAGAACGGAATCTGTCCCGTCGGCGTCGAGTTGCCGTTGCCGCCTACCGTGTTCACCGCACCGCCGCCCGGCGAACCACCGTTGTTTCCGTTCGAGCCGTAGTAGTTGCGCCCGCCACCCGCGCCGCCCGCTCCCGTTCCGCCGCCACCACCGCCGCCCGAGGAACCCGCATAGCCGCCACCTGAAGCTCCCGAACCCGCTCCCGTTTGCCCCGCGGCGCCCGCACGCCCCAGCGAGGAAGCCGACACGCTCGAAGTGTTCACGATCAACACGGGGTTCTGCGAGTACAAGATCATCAAGCCCGAGGTCGTCCCGTTGTTCGCGATGCTCGTTGGCTGCAGCGTCGCACCCGTCGCCTGGACAGAAGTATACGTGTGCCAATGGTCGATGTTCGTCGAGCCGCTCGTCTTCTCCTGCTTGGTGATGTCTGTGCCGCCGTTCTGCGCGTCGAACCCGTCGCCGAACAGCTCGTAGCGCTTGTACGGGCTGAGGTTGAACGGCTCGTGCGCCACGCCAGAGATCGTCGGCGTCGCTGTTACCCAAACAGCGCCCAGGAACGTGACCGTCGGAGACGCGGCTGAGAAAGAACAGGCCGCAGCGGTCGACTTTTTCCACGTCCGGACCGTTAGGTCAAACCAGTACTGCGGGTTGGTTGAGCTCGCGCCCGTGCACGCCGTCGGCGTGATGTAACTGTAGACGGGAGCGAGCTGAGTGGCGCCGAAGTCCGCTCCGACCAGCGTCGCGTTGCTGGTGTCCTGCTTGACGTAGACGTAGTAAAACTTGGAGGAGGTCAGCCCGGTGATTGCGTCGGTGTAGGTTCCCGTACCGACCTGGTACAGGCCGCCGGTCACGACCACCAAGCCTGTCCCGGTGATCGTCAAGTTGTTGCCCGCCGAGCCTTGCGCGATAAAGGATGGGTTGCCGCTACCATCAACCGCCGAGGTGCACAGCGAGGACTCGAGCTGCAGGCAAGCCGTTGCCGTTATCGGGGTTCCCGAGTCAACGGTGTTGCCGTTCGCGTCAAACACCGTAATGTCGTTCAGCGTCGTCGAGGCCAAGCTCGTCGTCTGCAGCTTCGTGCCGTTGCCCGACAGACCGAGGTTGCGGCTGCCCGCACCGACCAGCACGAACGCGGCCTGCCCGCTCGTCGTTGAGTCTTGCTCCATCACGCCGATGATCCACGCGTTGGTCGTCAACCCAGAAGTTCCCGTCGAGCACTGTCCCGCCGTCGTCGTCGACGCGTAGACGGCCTGCCCCATCACGCCGCTCGCGTTGGTGACGTCCATGACGCACTTCGCGATGCCTGCCACAGTCAGCTGCGCGTTCCCCGTCGTGCCCGGGACGCCGCTGACGATGAAGGTTGGCGTCGTCTTGTCACCCGTCGTCGCCTTGATCGCGCCCGTGGACGTGATTTTCGCCAGCAAGTTAATCGTCGTTCCCGTCGTCACGTCGTTGGCGACGACGGCGACGTTGCCGCCCGTTCCCGTTTGCGACATCTGCGGAATCGAGACCGTGGTCCGGCCTGAAGACCCCGCGTGAACGAGCCGGAAGGTCGAGGTGTCATTGATGCCCGTACCCAGCAGGTCCTGCCACTGCCAGCAATCCTCGGCGAAGGTCGGCGTCGCGTCCACCTGGTAGGCGCCGCACAAGTTGCTGACCGTCGAGCTCGACACTGACGACACGGTGGTCGGACTCGCCAGCGTGATCTTGAACTGGCCGCTGCCGGTGATGAAGCCTGCCGCCACCGAGTTCGGGTTCACACCCAGCGCCGTCACTGTGTTGGTGGTCAAGCGATTGGCGAGATCGGTGGAGAGGTTAACAACGTCGGCCTCCACCGGCTGCACCGCGCCGATGACGCCTGAGACTTGCGTGTACTGGTTGAAGAACAGGTGCGGCGTCGCTGCGGTGTCTGCGGGCGCGGGCGCGAGTCCCGTCACATCGACCTGCAGGCCGTGGGCCGAGCGAGTCGGGGTCAGGTTGGCGCCCCAGGTGATCTGCGACTCAGTACAGTCGGCCGCGTAGTTGGTTCCGGCGCTGTCCACGGTGATGAAGCAGAACTCACCCTGGTTCAAGAGCACTGAGGCGACGCCGTTGATCGTCGAGGTCGTCGGCGTGACCGTCACCTGGCCGACGCCTTGGTTCGAGATCCGCGTGTAGAAATTGGTAAAGTTCGTCGAGCCGGCCTGCGGCAAGGTCACCGCGATCGGGCTGGCGTTAGAGTAGGCGACGCGGTTCGAGCGATCAGCCGCCAAGATCGTGTCGGAGGTTCCCGACACCAAGCGGTCGCTCAAGCTCAGCGCCGAGCTAGGCAGCGTGCCCGTCACGCCCGTGGACAGCGGCAGCCCCGTCGCATTGGTCAAGACCGCGGCCGACGGAGTTCCCAAGTTTGGCGTAACCAACGTGGGGCTGGTGGCAAACACGGCTCCGCCTGATCCCGTCTCGTCGCTGATAATCGACGCTAGCTGCGATGAGGTAGTAGCAGCGAACTGCGAAAGCGGATTCGAGGTTAGGGCTAGTGAACTGGTGGCGATGCCCGAGTCCTTGATGTTCGACGTGCCGTTGCCGGCCATCACGTTGTTGGCCGTCAGGCCCGTACCGTTGACGTTTCCCCCACCCGCCGGTGTCTGCCAAGTCGCCGTCGTCGTTGACGTCGTCGTCGGAACTTGCCCGGTTCCCGTAGGGTTTCCGATCACCGTGACGTTGCCCAGGCCGCCGCCCGAGCTCCCACCGAGCTGCAGCGAGCTGGTGACGGTCACGTAAGTGCCAGGAGCAGCAACTCCGCCCGTCCAAGAGCCCTGCACCGTGAAGTAGCTGTAGGGCGTCGAAACGTTGATCTGCCGCGTCGTGTTCTGGGTGGACGTGTACGTGTCGAGCGTGGTGCAAGAAAACGGGTTCGCGATGCAGCCCTGGATGATCAACGACATCGTCGACGGCGCCCCGAAGATCGCGTAGACGAAGCTGCCCTTCAGCGCGCCGTGGTTGTTGTTCACCGTGATGGTCTGGCCCGAGACGGTGATCGTCTGCGTCTGCGTCTGAACGTTCTGCCCGACAACGGCAACCCCCAGCAGCAGGAGCAGCGGAGCGAGCCAACTTGCGAGTTTCTTTTTCAACTTAATCTCCTCTTAGCTTCCTAGCGGCTTAGCAGGATTCGACGCAATGAAAAAGCTGGTTCCCGGCTGTGCGTACGCGGGAATCGGGTTCGGCAGGCTGAGCTCGTCGGCACCGACGGGCGAGGCCACGGTGCTGATCAGTGACGGGGTGCGGTAGTCCGGCTGCACGTAGTTGGATGGCGCGTAGCTGTTCAATCCCAGCGGGTTCAGGTTCAAGCTCATCTCAGTTCTCCTCAGGTGTCGATCGAATCTTCGTTGCGCTCCTTCGCGATGACCCGCATCGAATCACGCATCTTCGTGTACGTGTCGCTGCCGTCGTCGTGAAGCTGGTACAAACCCTGGTGGTCTTTCTTCAAGTGGCGCGGCGGGTCAAAACCAAGGCGCGCCAGCAACAGATGTTTTGCGTTGTAGCCGCGTTCGACTTTGCGTCCGTGCCAGTGGTGCGTGATCGAGCCTTCCATGACACCAACATTCTTGCGGATCTCGGTCTTGCACCTCCAAGCCCACTGGTCCACAAGCTTGCGGTAGTTTCGGTGCAGGCCGGGCAGCATCATGCCTTCTTCTTTTTCGATCAGCGCGTGGCTCATGTGCCAATCACCACCTCCCCAAATCGCAAAGTCAATCAAACCGCCGACCGACTCCCACGCCCAGCGCGTACAGGCCCAAGCGAGCCCGGGCCAAATGCGCGACGGGTAGTAAGATTTGAGAAGATCTTGTTCGAGCTTGGCGACAGACTTTTTCAGCTTCTTCAGGTCCCTCTTGACCTCGTCGAGGTCTTCACGCACCAGCGGGTCGAGCCGCCCGTCCTTCCAAGCTTGGACGAAGCTCGAGCCGTCCGAGTGAGGGTAGTCTTGCGACAGCATCTCGTAGTTCGGGCCCAGGTCACGGGCGTGGCTGAACATCTGCAGGAAGCCGAAGTGCTGCAGCTTGTGGATGCACTCGCCCACCCAGTTCGGCCGCAGGAAGTGCACGTCCGAGTCGAGCCAGCACATCTGCTGCCAATCGTACGGCAAGCGGCTGGCCGCGACGTTGATCGCGTTCTCCTTCAGCCACAGCTCGTCCTTCGAGTGCAGGCCGATATATTGATGGCGAAACTTTCCTTCGCCGTGAACGTTGCAGTTGGCCGGAGTGTCGTTCAACCCGGAGTCCGCGAAGGTCAGCTCGCGACGGTTGAACCCGACCTCGACGAGCACGACCACGGCGCCCGAGTCGATGAAGTGCTTGATCGCGCGCTCCGTGTGCTTCTCGCGACTCTTCCAGCGCCACGGGTTGAAGTATGGCACGATGGCGTACAGCGGTTCTCGAACTGCGTCCTTTACAACAAACATTAGCCCAGGTACCCTTTCTTTCTCCCCTGCCCCTACTTCTCCCCTACGAAGTCCCGTCCGTTATTAACCCGTACGCCGCGAACGCCGCGATCAGGCTGGCGAGCGCCGCGTTGCCGCCCTTCGAGCCCGTCACCGTCTGCTTCGTCGCGCCGCCCGTGTTGATGTAGTCGTCGTTGAAGAAGGTCAGCTGCCCCGCCGCTCCGGCGATGGCGACCTTCCCGGTCGACCCAAACCCAATCCCGAGCGCGGTGAACAGCGCTCCGACGGCGATAAAGGCCTCCGCCGCTTGGTTCATGCTCAGGCCGCAGCCCGGGGCTTGGAAGACGATGCCCGCTCCGTCCTCGCCCATGACCAGCGAGACGCCGCCGCCGTTCAGCGAGATTGAGTTGCTCGTGCCCGGGCCGCTCACGATCCGCAGCTCGAGCGTCGACGGGTCAAACGTGAAGCTCGGGCTGCCGGCAAAAACTCCATCGCCGTTGATCTGCACCTGCGTGTTGTCGCCGCCCGGAGTCCCGCCGCCACCGCCGCCGCCTAGTTTTCGTCCGCCCACGTAGATGAACCCCGTCTCGTCGTCGATCTCCATCGCGGGAGTCATGATGCCGTTAATCTGGTCGACGACCGGGGAGTTGTTTCCCACGGGCGCCATGATCAGCTTTCGCAGTCCCATATCAGTGCACCACGCAAACTACGTCAGGATCCGCTCCGGTACGGTACAACTGTCCCGCCACTAACCCTCCAGAGATCGCCGCCGCGTTGTTGGCGAAAACCGCCAAGCCCGTGCCCAGGTAAGCCCAGACCAACTGTTGCGGGTTCGCCCCGTCGGTCTTCAGGAACATGCCCAAGCTTCCCGTCACCTGCGGCAAGTTAATTCGATTTGGGGTTCCCGCCGCGTCAGCCACCCCGAGCTGCGCCAACCCGCTCGAGGTTCCTTGAAACTCCAAGGGCAATCCCGCGACCCCGGCAATTCCCATCTGCAGCTTCGAACCGAAGAGCCCGAGCTTACCGTTGGAGCTAGAAATAAATTGGTCGCCGTTCGAGAGAATGTCGATGGACGAGGTCGGGTTGTTCGCGGCCTTGATCTGAACCTTGTCGCCGTTCACCCCGTCACCCAAGCTGCCGACGTAGACGAAGTTATTCGGTGCGCCCGTGCCGATGACGCTCCAGTGACCCGCACCAACCGGGCTGATCACCAACAGCTGTCCGATAATCTGTTGCGTCTTGGTGGTTTTACTCCACTGGTTGTTAGCGTCGCCTCCGAACGCTCCGTTGTCGTTGAATTGAACCGCCCCGTTACCGTCGCCCGGAGTGCCCGTGCCCCCGCCGGTCAGCGCCTTACCGCCGACGTAGATGATTCCCGTTTGATCGTCGATCTCCATCGCCGGTGTCATCACCCCATTGATCTGGTCGAGAGCCGGGGAGTCGTTTCCCACGGGGGCGGCGATCAGCTTGCGCAGGGTCATTCCTCTCCTCCGATCTCCGACAGCACGATCGTGCACTCACAGTTCGGGTGAGCGGGAAAGTCGGGAACGTCCTCGAGCTCGTACGGCGAACCGTCGGCCAGCTCGGTGCAGACGTCGTCCTTGTCGTGCAGCGAGCTCAGCTGCCAATTCACCTTGTCGACCAAGCCGGAGCGCCGCCAGCTCTCGAGGTTGCCCTGCACTTGAGCCCGGGTGATCTCGGTGCGCGCGATCATTGTCGCGCGGGTGTCGGAGAAGATGCCCGCCTCCTGCAGCCGCTCCTCGACGTCGGCGAGCGTGACCGTCTCCTCGCCGAACAGATCCTCGATAATGGACTGTAGCTTGTCCCGCGTAGTGTCCGTGATCGCCCACTTGGCGTTCGGGTTGGGAACCAGCTCGCCGTCCTCGTTGCGCCGCATGCCCACGAGCTCCGCCGCCCGCTTGCTGGCCCAGGCCTGAGCCGTCTCGTTGATCTTACCCAGCATGTCCTCGCTGGTGATGTTCAGCTGCAGCGAGCCGTTGGCCGCTCCCGCCAAGGCAGACTCAGCCAGCGGCGCGAGCACCTCGTCAGGAATCGACTGAAACTCCTGCTTGAGCGAACGCAGGATCGCGTCCAGCGCCTCCTGCTCGTCCGCGGCCTTGAGCAAAACTTTCTTCTTCTGGATGTGGCGGTGCGCCAAGCCCAACTGTTTCGCCAGCTCCTTGGTCGTCTTGCGATTCATCGTCCGGAAGTGGTCGCGCAGGATCTTGTCAACCTTTTGACGCGCCAGGATCGAGTGCGGGTGCAAGCGTCCCGGGTGAATTACCTTCGCCGACTTTTCGCTCGACGCTTTCTGGACGGCTTCACGATAAGCTTTTTCATTGACGAAGCTTTTGACAACTGCTTCTCGGCAGCCCGCGCAAGTCCCAACAAAAATTTTATGTACTCCGCAGTGGGCCCACTTGGCGGTGTCATCTTTGCCGTTTGTCTTGGGCTTGTCGTCTTTCTTGTCTTTGCCATCGGGCTTCGCCGCTCCCTTGTCCTCAGGAGGGTTCTTCGCCGCCTCAGCCGCGGCGCTCTGCGTCTCCATCGTCTGCTGGTGCGCCTCATCAGACTGCGCGAAGGTCACGCGGCCGGTTCCCGTCTTGAGCCCCAACTCGTCCGCACCGGGATCGTTCGCCGGCTCCTCGCCCATCCGCTCGCGGCCTTCGTTCGGGGTCAGAAGGCCGTCGTCGACGTAGCCCGTGATCGTCTTGCCCTGCTTCTCCGGGTCAGGCTCGGAGTACGGGTTGAAGATCATCTCATAGTCAGGCAGCATGAAGACGCGGTTGATGATCCAGTCGATCATCGCGCTCTTCAACCAGATAAAGTACGGCAGCGTGCCTTCGACGTCGGCCGACTCGTCCATCTGCTGCGACTGCGCGCGGTTGACCTGCTTCGCCAAGCGCTGCGGGCTCGTGCCGTAACCGAAGGCGATCTTCTTCATGTGCATCTCGTCGAACGGGTCCGAGAGCAACTTCTCCTTCGGGAACAGAATCTGATCCTTACCGTCCGGGGCGAAGCCTTGCATCAGGCGGATCTGCCGGCGCTTGGCCAAGTTCCCGGCCAGGTCCGAGTTCATCCACTGCATCGTCTCCTTCAACAGCTCCGGCGAGATACCGGGAGGCACGACCTGGAGCACGTCGGGCACGGAGCCAAACTTGTAGTAGGCCAAGATGAACGCGAGCCGCTGCATGCCAATCTCGATCTCAGGCGCGAGCTGTTCCGTGGGGCTCATGCCGTACAGCTGCGAGGACACGGTGTTGCGCGGGACGATGTTGCGCGGCTTGTAGACGAGCTCGTCCATCGAGAGGTTTACGAGCGGGATGCCCCACCAGTTCTGCGCGTACGCGGGGTCCGGAGCCGCGGGCGTGAAGCCTTGGGCGTCGATGTAGCGGCTGAACATCTCGCCGCGCATGACGCGCAGCTCCGCGAGAACGCCGCTGTAGGTCTTGCGCACCAGCACCGCGGGCGCGTCGATGACCAGCAGGTCGTCGAGCAGCGGCCGCACCCACTCCGACCAGCTGTGCTCGCGGTCAGGGTACTCGAAGAAGCGCGACAACTTGAGGATGTTCGGGTCGCCCTTGGCGCGCTTCATCGCTTGCTTGCGGTTCTCGCCCAGCTGCAGCTTGGGTTGGATCTCCCAGCTGGCCTTAGCCAGCGCGTCTTTCACGTTCTCGATGCAGATGCGCGCCAGCGGGTAGGTGGCGAACGCCTTCAGATCCTGCGCCGTGTACTCCGCGTCAGGCCGCGGCGTCCAGGTTAGGTTCTGCGACTCCCAAAACTGGAAGGCCAGCGGTTGCGTGCCGTCAGGCGCGATCGGCTTGATAGGTTGGTAAGGCGATGGCCACTTGCCGGGCTCGATGCCGCGGATCGTGTCCGGGGGCGGCTTGTAAAGGTCCTGCCCGTACTGCTGCAGCGCCGCAACCAGGTTGCCGATCGGCTTGATGACGATGTTCTGCGAAGAGGACGCCATAATTTACCGAAACGAAAGCAAACGGTCTTGATCATCCACGAGCAGCGCGAGCCTGCCCGGCGTGATCACGACGACAGCTTCATCAGGAATTTTATTCTCGTCACACACCTTCAAAAATTCAACCGCGTAATCTTGCAGATCTTCGCGCGGGGCGATGTGCTTGCGATAATTTCCTAGCGACATCTGCATGTAGGTCGGCTTGCAGCTGTACTTTTCCCACAAGCTGATGAGGTCATTTTCAAGCTGCACCATCTTCGCCTTGCTCATTGCACCGTCTCCCGCCCGACAGCTTCAACACCGTCCGCTGGCAGCAGCACCTCAGTGGTCGTCTTCATCACCGTGTCCTCGAAGACGCGAGCCCCGCAGACGTTGCACCGGTGTTGAATCTTCGGGGTCAAGACCCGGCCGTCGAAAACATTCACCGCCCGCAGCGTGCCGTTCTCCGCCCCGCAACCCGGGCACTTAGCGTTCGGATTGATTCTCGCCAAGGCCACGGGTGCCGGCCGCTTGAAGAGCCAGATGATCTTGCGCAGCAGTTGGTCGAGCCAGTACCAGATCACGATCCCATCCTTTTGTAATGGAGAGCCCACCAGTTGTCCCCGTACACTCTGGCGCTTGTCAGGCCTTGCGAGCTCCCCATGATAGGCCCGAGGTCATCAAGCCTACACAGACTTCTAGCTAGGGAGCGCGCCGCGAACAGCGGTGACAAACGATTCCCCATTGGGCTCAAGTGTAGTTTCACCTGTTCCATAGCGCGCCGCCTAGCTAGAAGTTCCGACCCTTTCTTCCCGAGTGGAGCGGGAAGACTTGCTTCACCGACCAAGACGATAATGCCAAACGTTGACGCCAAACGCACCGAGCAACAGCATCACCAACCAGATGATCGTGCCCACGATCGCGACGATGTTGATCAGCTTCAAGAACGGTGCGGCGATGTACGCCGCAAGGTATTGGTTGATCGCCCAAACAGCCACACCGATCACGAGCAAGATGATGATAATTTCAACAATCGGCATCTGCTTCTCCTACCGCGCTTCTTCCGCAACTTCACTGCCGCAGCGCGGGCAAATCGGAACCGGCCTGATGTCGCCCTTCTTGACGACGCGATCAACGAGAACGAGATCGTGCTCTTCGTTCCACATCTCGTCGCGGTGACCGACCTCCGAGATTGAACTCACGCAAGCACAGTCTCGGTTGGTGCAGCGAAACATTGATGATTGATTCATTTTTCTATCGCTCTCTCAAGCCCTCAACGTAAGCCCGCGTCATGTGTGGAATCTCAGGAGCGCCGCCGTTGGTCCAGAACTGATGACCGCACTGCTGGCAACGGTTTTGGCCTCCCGCGATTTTACTCACGAGCGCAGACTGACAGTTCGGACAAGAAAGCGATGAGGTGGTTCCCTTCAGCATCTCGGCGACGACCGCCGAGGCAGGAACGCTCTTCTGATCGTTGAGCTGCTCCAGGGTGGAGGCAGCCCCGTCAGGCTTTTTCAAGAAGTTGACGAGCCCCAGCTCGCGCGAGTGCTCGCTAAGCTCGGTGAGCGCCCAGACGTTCGCGTCGAGGCGGTCGGGGCTGTCAACGGAGACGGCCGGATCCCAGTCGCACATCTGATCTTCCAGCGTTCCCAAGGATCCCACGTGGTGAACGCGGCACTGCTCGTACAGCGCGCTGATCGGTTCGGCGCGCGTCTGTTTTCCACGACTGGCGTGGATCGCGATGTAAGAAACGTTCTGATCCTGGTGGCGCAGCGTCGACTCGATCATCTCGCCGCCGTTGTTCGTCTCGCCAACCAACCGATCCGCTTTAAACTGTTTGTATCCCGCCAGTGCCGCGCGAGCCCAGCCGTCCGGCGTGTAGATGTCGGAGCGGTCGTCGAAGGTGAAGAAGTGCGGGGTCTCGTGCTTGCAGAGCTCTTTAAACTTTTGCGGCACATCTTCCCAGCGCAGCATGCCCGCGAAGATGATGCCCGTCTCGTCGCTGTCCTCGTTCGAGGTCACGGCGGGGTCGATCGCGCCGACGATGCGGATCAGCTTCGCGAACAGCACCTTCCAGAACAGCTCGCCGTCGCAGCGCGTCAGGTCGATGTTGGTCCGGTGGAACAGCGCGCCCGGGTTGTCCTCGAGCAGCTCCGCGTTCAGCTCCTGCCGGCCCAACCGCGTGCCTTCATACTTGACAATGATGCGCTGGTAGAAAGCCTTGGCCAAGTTGCGGCGGTTCTCGTAGGTCGTACCTGAGGTGAGAAAAGTCGTGGGGGTGTTGAGAAGTTCTTTAACCTCAGGCAGCGGCTTCGGCGTGGTGGTCACAATGGACTGCGGGTTGTCGCCCAGGCGCAGGCCGAACTGCGCTTGGTCCCAAGCCTCCTCCAAGTACCGCCAAGCCGCGAGCTCGTCGCACCACAGCTTCATGTGCTGCTTGCCGCGCAGGCGCTCGGGCTCGTCCGCGGTGAAGATCAAGCTCACGGCACCGTTAGGCCACTCGAGCCGGCGCTTGCTCGACAGATACTTGGGCTTCTCCGCCTCGGGGCAGATGCTCAGGATGCCCGACTCGCCTTCAATGCAAATATCACGGGCGTCGTCCGCCGTCGGGGCGATGATGTTGACGATCGGGTTTGTCTTGACCCAAGTGCGGACAGTTTCGGCGCCGACACGCGTCTTGCCGAAGCCGCGGCCAGCCTTGATCATCCAAGTCTGCCAATTGCCGTCGGGAATAAACTGGTTGGCGCGTCCCCAAAACTTCCAATCATACTTGAGATTGGCGAGCTGCTCTTGCGTCAGCTTCGCGAGGATCGCGTCACGAATCTCCACGGGCTTCGCCGAAAGTTCCTCAGCGAGGCTCGGACCGTGCCGGTCATCAAGTCTCGCGGAGTAGCTTTTTAATGACATCGCTGGCGTCAGCCTCGACTTGGATTTTTCCGGAGTGAGTGGCGCTAAGATCGACGTGTTGCGTAGACTTTCCTTCAGTGCGCTCGAGAACAATGGCGGTGGCTTGATTATCGCCACGCTCAGAGTTATTAAGAAGAGCATTAGCGATCGACTCAGCTTTGGAAAGTTGCTCATTGTTAGTAGCGTTCTCCTTCAAGCCGAGCTTGAGAGCTTCGCTGATGAGCGTGGGACGCTGCAGCCGCCGCCCTTCGGGGTTGGGGGAAGGTTGGCCTTTCTTGAACTGGTAAGGAATAATCGCGGAGGGCTTGCCACGGGGCTTGCCCTTCTTGCGGAGCATGAGTTTTGGTCGACTCATCCAACGCTGATCCTTAGGCAGATTGCGCTGTTGCAAAAAAGAGTCGGGACACCCGCCGTAAGGCGTCCCGACCGCCAGACCCAGGAGATCTGATTTGACATTGGTGATCCGCAAACAGGAATACCACGGGGTGCTACCGCTTGTACACAACAGTTTTCGCCGGGGTTATCGACGGGTTACCGAGTTACCGAAAGTAGCTCTTTTGAGCTATTTTCCATAGCAATGCGCTTATGGACGGAAGATAAGAATGGCCCGAATCGGTAACCTTTGAGAAATATCGGTAACCTTTTATTGCAAACAAAACTACTTAGAGACCCGTGAAAAACGCCCGGCCTCCCAAATCCTCAAAATCCTAGTTAACCATAATCGCCTATGGGAAAAATATTGCCCGAGTTTGCCGCAATTTCCGGCCCAGGCTCCGCGAGAGTTTTTGAAGAGCCCCATATCCGGCCAAAGCCTCCACCCGTGTACCAAAAAGCGGGATCTAGGGTTACTTCAGGGGTCCCGATCGGCGGTGACCCAGCGGGTCTCTTACCCTGGTCAGCCGACCGGTCTACGGCCGCTTCAGCGCCAGAAAGGCGACGGCAACTGCGAGCGCCACCCATAAAATTTTCAAGCTCGTACGGACAATTCGCACCACGAGGTGGTGCTCGCGGCAGAGAAACAGCACCCAGCTTCGAATGTAATAATCTTCGTACGCTTGGCGATCGCAAAAGTGCTCGCGGCAGAGAAACAGCACCCAGCTTCGAATGTAATAATCTTCGTACGCTTGGCGATCGCAAAACACACAAAGGTTTGGGCTTTGCAGGCAGTGGTCCGGGTTCAAAACCTCAAATTTCTTGCCGTGTCGCTCGATGACCACGCGCTTCTCCAAATTTACGGTCGCTTCCAACCAGGAAAAACAGGCGGGAATCCGTGAATCTTCTCGAACCGCCGCGCGACCAGGAATGAAAACTGCTTGTAAGCTTCTTCGAAGCCATTGTCGAACGGCGACGGAAAGCGGCACAGCTCGCGGTGGACGGCGATGATCAACTCTTCAAGCTTGGCGAGGTCGTACATCTCATCGATGGTCGTCACTTCACCACCCCCGTGATCAGTATGTGCCAACCCAACCGCCGCTCGATTCGCCGCGTCGTCTCGTACCCTAGCCAACTCCAGGGCCAGCGCTTCACGTACCGTCCTTCGACGTAATCCTTCACGCGGTACGGGAAGATGTGGTCGACCCGCAGGTCGGTCACCCGCCACCCCGCTCTCTCCACGAGCTCGCGGGCCTCTCGCCGGGTGTACGTGTGCGTGACCGGGCACCCGGTCTGCGCCTCGCTGTGCCGGGCGACCAGCTCGCCCAGCTTCCAAAACTGGCCGTGCCGCAGCAAGATCTCCAGCACTTTCAAGCTGCGGCGGTGGTAGACCATCAGCTTCAGCACCGTCCCAGGCTTAGCGTACTTGCGCATCTGCGACAAAGCTTTTTCTGGGTCGGGCGTGTGGTGCACCGCGCCGAACGAGTAGATCAGGTCGTACGGCTGCACCGGCAGCGAGTGCGACAGCCGCTCCGCGTTGGCCCAGACGCAGTTGATCTTGTCCGACAGCCCGTACCGCCAGGCCCGCTTGCGGCACAGCTCGAGGCTGTTCGCCGATACGTCCACGGCCGTCACACGCGCGCCCCAGCTCGCGTAGGCCACCGCGTCGGTGCCCAGGCCGCAGCCGATCTCGAGGACGCGGCGGCCGTTCCAGCTCGTGAACTCCGCCCAGCTGGGGGTGTGCGGCTCGACCAGTCGCTTGCGCGCCGTCACCTCCTGGAAGTACTCTGAGGAGCCCACGGGCTTGTTCGAGTGCTTGAAGTTGCACGGGCGCCGGTCCCAGAAGGCCTGCACGTCGTGGATGTCGGTCACTTAGTAACCTTCTTTCTGAGCTGCTCGCGCCGCCGCCCGTAAAAATCCCACGCGCCGCGGAACGAGTTTCCCATCGCCCACGCGTCCAGCGCGTACCACAGCTGTTTGAGGCGCCAGATCACTTGGGCTTCTCCCCGGTCTTCTCTCCGTACAACCGACTCTGGAGCAGCGTGACGCTCTCCCAGGCTTTGGTGACCAGCTTCTCGAGAAGCTCGAGCCGCGCGCGAATTTCTTGATTTTCCTTCTTCAGCCCAGTCACCTGGGCCGCCACAAGTTTACCGCTCATCGGATCCTCCTACAGGCTGGGTCGACAATCGTGGTCCTGGCAATACTTCTGGTACTCGCCGCGCTCTCGCTCCCGCTGTGCCTTCTCGCTCGCTTCCTTGCCGCAAAAGTAACCCGCTAAAAAGCCGAAGTACAAGACCGTCAGGACAACCACAATAAAGCGTTGCTGTCTCACAGCCAGATCTCCTGCACCAGCAAGATCAGCGCGCCGGTCACGAACAGGATCAGCACGACCACGGCGATCTCCCAGCTTTTCGTGTTGGTCACTTCTTCCTCCTCGCCAGCTTCGTCTCCACTTGTGCTATCGCCAGCAGGATCTCCACCCGTGTTAACCGCGCGCTGACCCGGTTGGTGTCCTCGAGCGCCACGCGCGTCTCGATCTCGGCCAGCTTGCGGCGCAGCTTCTGCAGTTGCTTACGGGTCACGGCTTCAGCAGCTCCTTCGCCCGGATGAACAATGTCGTAGTCTCCTAAAGGCATAAGGCACAAGCCAAAATCAGGCAGCCCGGCGATGTAGCTCAGCGCCCAGGCGAGCAGGGAGCGCGTCTCTTGAACGTGCGGCAACGCGCGCTCCTGTTCACTAATCTTGGTTTGAGCGAGAGTGTGATTAAGCGCTAGGTCATTCCAACAGCTCAAGCAGAAGCGCGCTGCGCTAGGCATCGGCTTGCTACAGTGGGTACAGGTCTCACTCGCCTCCTGCTCGCTGGGCGCTGGCACAACCGAATGGCTGTATCCTCGCGCGTCACCATGATCGAGAGTGACGTGACCTTGGCTCTGGCAAATCTCACAGCGGCGTTGCTTCCGGGATGGCGCGCTGGCCGTGCGATGCTTCTGGCACTTGTCATGAAAGAATCCCGGCGTGGTTGCGTCGGAGTGAGCGTGCTTCGCGGCGCGTTCACAGTCTGGGCAGGACTGCTCGCCGGCCGCCCGACTAGCTCGCAACCAATCTTTCACGGCCTCGTAACGATCTACCACCAGCGCTGGAACAGAAACAGCGACGTGTCGATACTGCTGCATCAACTCGTAGAACTCTTTGCACTCTGGCCACAGTGTCCCATCCATCTCCTGCTCGCTGGGCGCTGGAAACAGTGGAATATCTCTTAGGTCTCTGATCGTGGGGCGATCTGGCGGCTCGCTGGCCGTGGGTTGCTGCGCGTCCTCCGGTTCAACGTAAGTGCTGTCTGCGTTAGGGCATTGTCTAGAATAGGCTCCGTGGGCTAACCAAGGCTGTCCACATTGATCGCATGGTCCGTGGGCGCGGGGCGTCCCTTGCGATGGCTTGTCGGTTGGGGTCACTCGAATCCTCCCTGCGTATTGGGCTGTACGCAGATGATTTTCTCTACCGTGTCGTACAGCAGCAAGCCGCGCGTATGGCCTAGCGAAATCTGCTTGCGAATCTCTGCCTTCGCAGCAACTAGATCATTTGTCTCCAGCACCTTCTCGTACTGCAGCCCCCAGTTGCCATGAATCGGCTTGTTGTAACCGACCTCGTAGCGGGGCGTCCCTTGCGATGGCTTGTCGGTCATCGGCCTGCCTCAGCATCAGTCAGTCTCCGCAATTGCCATTCCCAATAAGTGCCTATCTTTCCTTGCTCCATCACAATCCAAGCAGGAAAGCCTCCCACATCGCTTTTGTACCCGATTATTTTCATGTAGAAACCGCCCGCAATGCGATGTTTTACAACTTGTCCCTTTCGAAACTTAGGCTTACGGTCGCGGGGCTTGTCGGTTGGGGTCATCGGCGCACTCCTTGAACTATCTGCGCAATCGTGTCCATCAACGCAATAGCCAGCAGCCCTAATGATACGATTAGACCCAACGTAGCTGCTCCCGCTGGCGGCTTGTCGGTTGGGATCACGGTTTCTCCTTGGGCCAAAACCAGCACCGCCCGTGCCTCGGACAGTCCAGCACCCGGCAGATCTCGGGCTTCTTCTCGGGGATGTCGCTCGGCTCGCACCACTCGCACGTGAAGATGACGCGCGGGTTCTCGTAGCTCGTTCGCGCCGTCTTCCTGATGTATTCAACGTAGTTCTTTTGCCGCGTGATCTCCTGAAGATCTTTCACGCCGCGCAGCACGAGGATCAGCGCCGAGTCGGTCGGGTGTATTTTCCGCATCTCACACTCAACGGTCAACCACTCGATCAGCTCGAGGCCGCTCACTTGCGCCTCTTCTTGAGCTCGCCTCGCAGCCGCTCTGCCTCGCAGGCCGCCGTGTAGGACGGTGCCGGGGGCACCTTCCGCTCCGGCTGGCCGTCCTCGCAGGAGTAGACGTAGTCCCACTCTTGGATCAAATAGTCGACCGCGTCCCACTCGCGCTGGTTGGGTAAGTAGGATGAGCTTTTCCGGCGAATGAGCCCACGCGTTTCGGTAAAGTTCGCGGCGATGACCTCCAGGGCCTCAGCGTCGTGCCCCGGAAACTTCTCCCTCAGCTCGTCACTCGCCTGCGGCATTAGGTTTCTCCTTGACTAGCTGCGGCCAGTGGCGGTCGTAGATCAACCGTCCGTAACGGTCAAAAGCTTTTTCAATCACGATCGTCTCGTTCGTCAGCGCCACCCAGGCGATCTTACCCAGGTTGCTCAGGTAGACGTCGTGGTCAGGGGCCTCGGCGATCTTCTTCCAAGTCTCGCTCACGTTTTCACCTCAACAGTGACGGTTGCAAGGTCACCCGCACCTTACCGTCGATCTTCCGGCAGGTGCCGTCCAGCTGATATTGTCGCTGGAAGCCGCTGACCTGCAGCTCAGTGTTGCCAAACTCGTTCCAGAGGATCAGCCCGCGGACTTCCCCGCGCCCCGGCTCGGGCGACAGAAAGTCGCACCACCACGTGCCGTCGGACTCGCGGCGGCAGGGGTGCGGCCCGACGACGATGCCCGAGTTTCCTTGCGAGACGATGCCGCGGCTGAGCCAGCGTGAGATTGCCTGCATCGCAAGATTTTGAGCCCCCGCCGTGTCGTCGCCGAAGAAGTACGGGTGCACGTCGCCCCACGCGTACCAGTCGTAGTTCGCGCTGCCCCAGGACCGTCCCACCGTGAACACGGGGGTTGCGTTCAACAGCTGGGCCTGCTCGAGCCGCCAGCTGAACCGCGCGTCGTCGAAGCTACGGTTGACGTCGGTGATGACGCGCGCGAGGTGGGCCGTCCCGCCGACGATGATCAGCAGCAGGATCTTGGCCCAGAATTTTTCGTCGTCGCGCAGCCAGATCACGGCTTGACCTCTTCTCGCTCCGCCATGACCTCGAGCGTTCCCTCCGCGAAGAAGGCTGCGCTCGCCTCGACGTGGTCGCAACCTAGGTAGCCGTGGGGAACCTCGACGGCGCGGTTGTGCTCGTAGTCGAAGGACAAGGTCGAACCCTTGGGCAAGCTCCACGCCTCGGGCGTGACGTTGACCATGACGCCCGGGCTCCAGCTCACCTTCTTGCAAACCTGGACGCCCGCGTACAGCTCGCGGTAGAAGGGGTCAGTGCGATAGTTACCCGTGGGGATGCCGTGCTGCCGGCGCTCCACCTTGAGGTCGTCGAGCTCGCGCTGCATCTTCTTGACGTCGGGCTCCTGCGCGGCGGTCTCGTGCGCGCGACGGTAGGCGAACAGCGCGAGCCCGAGGAAGAAGATCGCGGTGATTCTCAAGGTTAGGGTGGCGGGATGCACAGTGGTCCTCATACAGATATTTAACAAAATTTGACTGTTGCTGTAAACAAATTATTTCGTCAGTTACTGATCGTAAGGCTTGGAGCGTGCTTCGTCGAGCCGCCGCCGCGCGTCGAGGTAAAACTCTCGGTCGGATTTTTCAGGGTCGAGATCCTCGATGATCAGCACCTCGAGCGCCGGGGAGCGATCAATCGAGACGAGCAAGATCGCGGGGGTCATGCCGTTCCAGGCGAGGTAGCAGGTGGCGCCGTAGGCGCATGAAAAAATGTTTGACTTCAACTTCTCGAAGGTGACGCGCGTCATGAGCGCGTGCGTGTCGGTCACGATAATCTCGGGATGGTCGTAGCCTAGGTGCTTGTACTTATTGTACAAAGTCTCAAACATTATTTTCTCCATTTACCACCCGTCCCGGTCGCGCTCGTGGATGAAGTCGGCGAACTTTCGCAGCTGCTCCGCGTACATCTCCACCGCGGGAGCGTCGGGCTCGACGATCCGCAGCTCGGGGTTGTAGAGCCGCGCGGGGTTGTAGAACCCGTAAGCCTCGAAGGCGGCCACCCACCTTTTATGCTCCGCCTCGCGCTCCTCGCGCAGCGCGTCCTCGAACATTTTCACCTCAGGAATTTCACCTAGCTTAAAATTTGTGATCAGCGCCGTTCGCAGCGCTTCTGCTCGTTCTCGCGTGTTCATCTCAGATCTCCCCTCCTCTGCCTTCGGACTTCTTCGCCAGCCGGATTCCCAGCCAGAACAGGATGTTCTTGCCCAGCCGCCGGTCGGTGAACCTCTTCTCGCGCAGGTAGCTGCCCAGGGTCTTGCTGCTGGGGATGTACCGCAAGCCGCTCTCCTGGCACCAGCGGGTGAACCGCGCGTACAGGTCCTTGTGCGTCTCCTTGAGCTTCGTCGCGTCGCCGACCTCGCACTCCTCGCTGATAAACTCGCCGATGGTGTCCATCTCCTTGTACAGCTGCTGTCCGGCCTGCAGGACTTTCTCTGGCGGCGCCAGCCCGTCGGTCTGCCACTCCAGGCAGGCGCGGACCGCGTGCGCCAGGATTCCCGGCAGCTCGCCCAGCAGCTTCAGCGGCAGCGCGCGGTCGACCTTGCCGTCCGGCACGCGCCACTCGAAGGGCACGTAGTGCAGGCGGTCCCAGATCGCGTAGGTCGTCTCGTGGATCGGCGGAACCTTGTTAGTCACGAGGAAGAGCTTGAACTGCGGGGCGAACTCGAACTCGCGCCCGTACAGGAACCGCGCCCGGTGGGTGTCCCCGCCCGTGAGCTCCTTGACCAGCGCGACGTCCAGCGGGTTGCGCTCGTCCGCCTCGCTGGCGACGACCACGCGGGCGCCGCCCAGGTGCGCGACGTCGTCGTTCGCCCCGCCCACGAAGCTCTTGCGCAGAAAGGTCGAGAACCGCGCCTTCTGCGCGTAGCCCCGGCCGGACGGCCCCAGCAGAGCTTTCAAGGTCTCGACGAAGGTGGACTTGCCGTTCCGCCCCTCGCCGTGGAACAAGAAGAACGCGCGCTCCGTGACGTCCCCCGTCAGCGCGTACCCGATCACGCGCCACAGGTAGGCGATCATGTTCTTGTCGTTCTGCATGATCTCGCGCATGAACTTCTCGAACAGCGGGCACTCCTGCTTCGGGTCGAACACCAGCTCCGTCGACCGCGTGATCCAGTCCGCCCGAGCTCCGTCGCGCAGCTCCCCCGTGCGCAGGTCGATCACCCCGTTGGCGCAGCCCAGCGCGTACCCGTCGTGATTGAACTGATCGTACGGGGCGAGCATGCGCAGCTTGGCGCGGTCCTCGAGCGCGTTCAGGCGGTAGCGGTCCCCGGACGAGTTCGCCCACTTGGCGGCGGCCATGATCTCGCGGTTGTCGGTCAAGCCGCGGATCCGCCGCAGCAGCTCAGAGCGGACCTCGCCGCAGGCGATCCGCGCTTGCGCGTTCGTCAGGTCATCGCCCCGCCAGGTCTTGCCCGTCCAGCTTAACCACAGGTCCCACTGCTTGCAGAACGAGAACTTCTCGTTGTACAGCTCGATAAAGATCTGGGCGTTCGACTCGTCGTTGCGGGCGGTCAGCCCGCTCGTGTCCACGTCGGGGTCGTACAGCGCCGTCGCCCCGCGGCAGGCGAAGGCTACGGTGCGCTGACCGTAGGTCTGGTCGCCGCGGCGCTCGTCCCACTTCTTGCGCATCAGCTTGCTGAGCCGGAACAGCTTGTCCACGCGCTCCGCGTCGGCGCGGGTCCAGTAGGCGAGGATGGCGCACAAGCTAGCGTCGGCCTGAGAGCGGTCAGCGATGTTCTGCCCCTCCCACAGCGCGAGAAACTTCGCGCCGTTGGCCGCCCCCGTGGCTTTGGCGAACAGCTCGTCGTCGGTCATCTGCTTGACGCGCGCTAGCTTGGCGTCGTCGACCGGGGCGGGCTCGCGCGGGCTCGCCTCGGTGTCAGGCTCGGGCGCGCCGAACACCAGCGCGTACAGATCGGCGAGCTGCCCCTGACGCGGCTCGATCGGCTTGTCCCGCACCACCGCGCCGGTGATTGTCGCGTACTGCCCGAAGGAGTACATCTCGACCTTGCCGCGCCGCTTGGCGGGACCGACTGGCTCCGCCTCGACCAAGATGCGCAGCCCCGTGCCGGACGGGCTGACCTCCGTGTATGAGTCCAGCTTGTCGACGATCTGCTGCGCCCAGTCGCCGACGTCGCCCGTCTCCGGGTCGCGCGCGTCGTCGAGGTCCACGAAGGTGAATGGGTCTTGGGCCGAGAACTCGAAGCCGATCCCGTGGGTGTTCGGGTCGCGGGCGAACTTCTCCACTGCTTCGGAGAACGTGCCCCAAGTCGCCGGCTGGTTGGACTTCGCCTCGCGCCCGGTGGCGGGCGTGTAGGGAACCTTCGAGTACGTGTCGCGCTCCTCCTTCCAGACCGCGCGCCAAACCACCCACTGCGGCAGAGCGCGCAGCCGTTCGGGAATGTTTACGAATTTTGTTTCGTCGCTTCGCGCATACTTTTTTCTCCTCGACCCTGGCATGGCTCTCCCCTCAGAGATTCCCCTCGACCTACCTTTTTCTTCTCCTCTTTCAGCTCGTCACGGATCTCGACCAGCGTCTCCGCGATGATGCGCAGAAACCACAAGACGCCGCGCTGGTAGCCCGTCCCTAGCTGCTTGACGCAGAATTGTCGAGCGAGCTCGACTTCGTTCTTTGACGGCACGACTGCCTCCACTCCACTGTTTTGTCCTCACAGAACTGGGCGATGTCGCGCAAGCAGTCCTGCTCGAACAGTGTCCGGTCGAGCGGGAAGAAGCAGTACTTGCGCCACTGCGGGTAGAACCGAACCTCGCCCAGCTTGAGGTACGGCGCCTCGCGGCTCTCGATGCGCCAAATTAGAGTCTTGCGGTTGCCCGCCTCGATCGCGTAAGCCCGGATCCACTTCATCCGCGCCGGTTCCTTTGCCCGTCGGTCTTGGTCAACGCCTCGCGGATGTCCATCAGCACCGAGACGGCCATGACGAACAACTTCAGCTGCGCCTTCTGCCAAGCCTGCGCGATAAATTTCTCCGCCTCGCGCTGGGCGAGGTCCAAGTCCGACCGATCATACATTATTTTTTGTCTCCTTTACGCATCTTTTTCAGCTCATCGCGAATGTCCGACAGGTACCAAGAAACATACCACAGAGCGATACACACGAAAAGAGTAGCGATCTTCAGGTCCCCGCTGTCGATCGGGCGTGACTCCATCATTTTTGCAGCTTTTTCTTTTTCTGCAACATTTCGTTGAACTTGTCAGTTAGGATCTTGCGCTCTAAGAATGTCAATGACTCATCGTCGTTGATCGAGTTGATCGCTTTCTTGATCTCCTCCTCGGTCAGCTCGGACTTGGACCGCATGCGGTCCTGCGCGATCTTCTTCACTTCAGCACCGTCGGGTCGCAGTTAGGCTCGAGCTTCGAGTCGTTGCGAACGACCTTCAGTTCACCATTTCTCAGGTTTAGGTCGATCGTCAACCGGCCGATGTCCTTGCCGTTCGCGCAGCGCACCTCGGTGTCGTGAAAGTAGATCGGCACCCCGTGCGTTCGCATGCCCAGCTCGCTGTACCACGTGATGCGCTTCTCGCTGCGCCTACCTACAAAGTACGCGCCGGAAGTTAACGCGGCCGCGGCGAGGATGATCAGTATCCACTTCAGCTTTTTGCTCAAGAGACTTCTCCTTTGTCAATCATTGTCTTGGCACTGTCCCATCACGACCAAGGTCTTGCAACTCCGGCCAGCCTGCCTGATCGCGCTGACGCCCCACACCGTGTTGGTGATGATCATGGGCACGGGCCAAGCCGGGTCCTCCGCGTGCCGCATCGTCAAGCTGCCGGCAACGCCCAGCAGCTGTGTCGTGATCGCCAGCCCGCGCATCGCGTTGCGCTCGCCGTAGCCGCCGTAGGACTGACCGATTCCCGCGCGCAGCCGGGTCGCATCGGTCACCGTTGACTGCTTGTAGGTGACCAGCGCGGTTATGACGATTCCCGTCCAGACTTTCCAGTCCTTGTACCACGGGCGCGCGTCGGTCACAGAGGCGGTTAGTAAGGCGAAGATCAACACCACAGAAATTTTTCTCATGATAGTTTTCTGAAAAAAGAAGGAGGCGGCCCCTAAACCGCCCCCGCCGGAGGGTTAAACTTCGCTGTCCTTGTCCTCGACCTCGTCCCCAGGCTCGCGACCTTCTTCCTGCAAGTCGGTAACGTCGAAGTCCAGGTTGCTGCGCTCGCGGACGCCCTGGTAGGCTTCCTTGGCGAACTCGTACATCTCCCGGCTGACCAAACCCGCCGGGGCGACCGTCGGCTGGTACCAGCTCTGGCCCGACGCGTTGTTCGCCTCCGTCGAGGTCAGCGTGTAGATCCCCGCGAAGATGTCCAAGTTCTTGATGCGGATCAGCGAGTTCCACTCGCGCGCGATCTTCAAGCCCGTAGACTTGAAGCTGGCGACGAGCAAGGCGTCCATTTCCACGCGCTTGCCGGCCTTGGGCAGCACCAGCGCGGCGTAGTTCATGAACTGCGTGCATTCGGGGGGTTCACCGTCCTTGAAGGCGGACAGCGGGCACCTCTGGCAGAGCCCGCCAGGGTCGCCCTGCCCGTGCTTGTTGTCCTGCGCTTGGCAGAGGATGCCGCCGCCCTTCTCGATGTCCCCGAAGCGGATGCGGGTCTTGTAGAAGTGCAGCGGCACGATGTTCAGCGTGTTGCCGTAGATCTCCCGGGTCAGGGTGTTAAAGAACTGCCCCTCCTCGAGACCGGCGATGTACTTCGGGTTTTGCTTCTTGCGCTGCGGCGAGAGCGACTGGCACAAGCCCAGGCGCGGCAGCGCCATGTCGCTCCGGTCCATATTCTCCGTCCCGGCGGCGGGCTGCCCGTCGGCGCGGCGGAGGTAGTCGGGCACGTCCTCCTTTCCCGCCAGCGCGGTGGTCGTCTTCGTCGCCAGCGCCGTCGGCTGCGGCTTGCGGTCCTTTTCTTTCGGCATTGCGGTTGTCTCCTTGGATCAGATTTTTACTGCGGGTAAATTTTACTCGCCGTCTCCGTTGCGCGCGTTGCGCAGGGTGGCGGAGGTCTTCAGGTACACCTTGATGCCCGGCGGCGCGGGCTTGCCCTGCTCGAGGTACCCTTTCACCAGCGCCTTCATGGTCTGGAAGTGGACGGTCAACAGTGACGCCTGCCCCGTGCGCTTGATGAAGGCGAAGAACTTCTGGCGATCGGCCACCCACGGGTACGGCTCGTCGCTGATGCCGATCGTCTGGCCCGAGGCGAGCTCGATCTTCTGGATTTCCTCGTCCTCGAGCACCTCGACGATGATCTGCGACAGGCCTTCCAGCTCGACGTTCAGGGCTTTGATCTTGTCCTCGAGTTCGTCCTTCTTGCGCTTGCAAAGAGCGTACTCCTTGCCCAGCATCGCTGGACTGGCGTCCCGCGTGTTGTCCACGCCGAGAAACTTAAGCTTGAACGCGTCGACCTTCTGCTGCCACTCCGGCTCGTTCTGGAAGACCTCGAGCTTGCCCCGCAGCTTCGTCCACTTGCCCATGTCAGTTGCTCCCCGCCTTCGCGGCCTTGACTAAACTTTCCCCGCACTCGCTGCAGATCACGGGGTCGGTCTCCGCGTTCCACTCGCGTCCCAGGTCTATCAGGATCTCCGCCTGGTCCGCGGCGGTCGGAGGTCGCACGCAGTGCCCGCACATCGTGCAGTGCAGGTGAGGCTTGCGCTCGTCGCTTTGGCGGCGCTGGCGGATGATTTCGATCATCTCGAAAGCTGACTTGCTCTCGAACAGTGCGCCGCAGTCGGCGCAGAAGCGCAGCGCGACGACCTTGCGTCCGCCGAACATCTGTACCGCCTCGCGCTCTCGCCGTTCAGCCTCTTCGACTGAGATCGGGTCGAGCGGCTTGTGGCACGCAACGCACTCGTTAGGTATGATACTCACGTAGGTTTCCTCCTCGCGCAAGCGGCGCAGCTCAAGTAGTGGCAGATGCGGATGTCGAGAAACTTTTTGTTCGAGTCAAAGGTTTCGTCGCACGTGATCGCGTGCCCCTCGTTCTTCAAGGTCTGTACGGCCAGCACGAGGTCGTCCGCGTCCTGGGTGCCGAAGGTGGCCGACCCACGCAGGTTGAGCAGAAAAGCAACTCGGTCGTTGAGGGTCATCGCTTGAATCCTTTCGCCTTGCGCTCCCGCTCCTCGACGCCGCGCTTCGCCTCAACCGGGTCGCGCTCAAAGTCGATCAAGCGGTTGTCCACGTCGATCTTAACCTGCGCAAAGTTTTGCAGCTCCGGCAGCGCGATGCGGATCTTGTTCAACTTCGGAGAAAAGTACACCTTGACGACCCAGTCGCCGCGGTCGCTCTTCCAGCCGACGAGCTGGCTCTGGGTGCTGGTGGTTCCCACCTCGGGACGGATGATCACGCGGCCACCTGCGCGGGGCGGCCCTGGTCCATCTTGACGCGGACGTACACCCGGGTGGCGCCCAGCTGGCGGCCGATCTCCGCGAAGGTCAACCCGCGGTCGTGCAGCTCCCAGCACTTCTCGAAGTTGCGGTGCCACCAGCCCTTCTCGTGGCGGTCTTGGTTTCCGGGCGTGATCATGTCCCCGCACCGGCACTTCACCTTGTCTGCTTTCATTGCACTCTCCGAATCCGCTCGCAAGTTACCCGCAAGAATTTTAACAGGTCTTCCTGGATGTAAGCTCCGTCTTTTGACCGCAGCTTGTCGACGATAAACTTGTTGTACAGCACGCCGATATTTCCAGTTCCGTCGCGAAAAAATTTGAGGAAAACTTCCTCGTTGTCGCTGACGTCGTCCATCCACCCGTGGTCGGTAATTTTGCCAGTGCTCATGCCGTCTCCACCTGGTAGTCCTTGACCACCGCCCGGGTGGGGTCCGTGCCTCGCACCTGCGGCGACCACCACCACAGCCCGTGCGCCCGTCCGCGGCCCAGACCGCTGCCAACGCGGTAGTCTTTGAAGTGTCCCCGGACGATGTGCAGCGCGGTGACGCGGTCCGAGCCGGCTTGCGCGCGCTGCTGGCGGCGGTTGCGGCGGCCGAACGGGCGCAGCGTCAAGGTCTTGTAGGTTACCGGCGGCTTCTCGCCGCGCTGCTCCGCGTGGCGGCGCTGCTGGCGGGTCGGCGGGTTGTCGACAAGCTCAACGTTGCGGCAGTTCATGAAGTTGACCGCCGCCAGCACCGTGGTCAGCATCAGGTCCATCGCGTTCTTGATCTCGGGACGCATCAGGTGAGCTCGAGACTGCGTCAAGAAGCGCAAGTAGGCGACCCCGTTCGCGTCCGTCAGGACCTGGCCGCTCTCGTCGATCGGAATCAAGTCGGTCGACAGCGTTCCTTGGTGCGGAATCTGCCGCTCTTGATCGTTCAGGTGCACGATATCGACCTTGATGAAGACGAACGGCTTGACCTCGTCTTGAAACTTTCTCAAGCGGCTCGACGGGTCGTTGACGTCGTTCGACTTGACCGGGATGCCGATGCCGTCGATCGGAGCGTCTCCGGGAATCTCGCGGACGAGCAGCGCAAAATCCTGCCGATGCATCGAGATCTCCGAAAAACAGATGTACGGAAACGGCAGGCGGCAACAGAAAAAATTCTGCAGGTCGTCCCACCCGTGCTCGAGCCCGTGGTCCAGAACGTACTTGTGCACGTTCTGGATCTTGACGCGCACCGGCTCGGGGTCACTGCTCCGAAAGGAAACTGGTTCGCTTTCGATGGCGTAAAATTTTGAGTTTGCGGGCGCGTCCGCTGGGTGCTTCTGCCACGGAAATATCTTACCCGTGTCCCACCGCCCTTGGTCGTAGGTGTCCGTCATGCCGTCTCCTCCAAGGCGCGCCGCCAGCGCCGGCAGGTCCAGGCCGACAGGTCTTCCTTGGCGCGCAGCGCCTTGAACTTGATCGCGTCCACCGTCTTCTGCCCGTCCGGACCCGTGGCGATCAGGTCGGTGTAGGTCACGGGCGAGACGGTTCCGTCGCGGTGCGAGCGGTCCTCGGACTGCAGGCGGTACTTCAGCGAGTCGTCGTTCGAGAGGTAGACCACGTCGGTGGCACGGGTCAGGTTCAAGCCCATGCCGCCCGCGCGCATCTGTCCGACCAGCACCATGCGGCCCGCGCGGGCCGGGCCGGAGAAGGCGACCCGGGCCGCCTCGCGCTCAGAGTCTTTCTGTCCGCCGTACACCTGGTAGGTCTTGATGCCCAGCTTCTGGAGCCGCTTGACCAGCCGCTCGCGCTCGGGCCGGAACCGACACCACACGATGGAGGCGCCTTCGACCTCGCTGACCATCCACTCGGCGACGAGCAGCTTCTCGTCGGAGATCTCCTCGACGATCACGTCGGGGCCGGGAAGCTCGAACAGGTTCAGCGTCTCGTCGTCGCTCAGCGGCACGTTGTTGTGCGAGACGTGGCCGCCGCAGATCTGCGACAGCCGCAGCAGGCGGACGCCGGCGTTCGGCTCGGGAATGACGTCACGGTCGGGCAGCGCGAGGATCGCCTCGCGGCGCAGCTCACAGTAGATCTTCCAAGCCTTCGGGCCGAGCTTGACCTCGCGCAGCAGCGGGGTGTCGGACTCGAGCCCACCGATCTTGGGCGGCAGGTCGAGGCAGTCGCGCTTCAGCCGGCGCAGGCAGTGCGGCTTGATCAACCGCTGCAGCCGCTCGATCTCCTGCGGGTAAAATTGCAGGATCGTCCGGTTCTCCCACCCGCCCCACTGCGCGATGCTGTTGCGGAAGTGCCAGAAGTTCTGGTAGGCGCGCCCGAGGATCTTCGGGTCGAGCACGTCCATCTGGCTCCAGAGGTCCAGGGGGCTGTTGGACACGGGGGTGCCGTTCAGGATGTAGCAGCGGGCGCAGACCTTGCGCAGGTCGCGGGTGGCCTTGGTCTGCTGGGCCTTGTGGTTGGCGAGGTAGCTGGACTCGTCGAGCACGAGCAGGGCCTTGTCGCCGACGGAGTCGATCAGGTTCTGCAGCCGCGCCTCGTTGCGCAGAAACTCGTAGTTGGTGACGACCCAGGGCAGGCGGCGGTCGGCGAGGTCCACGTCCTCCCAGACTAAGTCAAAGCCGTTGGAGTGGTACTCGATCACCTTGTTGGCGTACCACGAGTGCTTCTTGATCTCGCCGGGCGAGTCGAGGTCGGCCGACAGCCAGACGTTGCGGACGTACCCCGGGCTGATCACGACCACCGTGTTGATGACGTCCGCCGCCGCGAGCTCGCAGGCCGCGTCGACGATCTGCTTGCTCTTGCCGACGCCCATCTCGTCGAACAGCGCGAAGCGGGAGCGGTCGACAAGCGCCTGCACGCCGATGACTTGGTGGTCGCGGGGCTTCGTCTTCCAGCGGCGGGGGTCAATCTTCATAGATTGAACGACCAAACTTTCTTTTTCTTGTCGTACTTCCACATCTTGAGCTTTTGACGCTCCATGTAAGCAGGAGTGCGGCTCGTGTGGGTCGGGCTGTCAAAAATTTCCCACAGCGCTTTATCGATCTTATTCTTGTAGCCCGGGACGGAGTTAAATTTTTTCTGCTGAACCTCGTACTCATCGTCGATCATGTCTCGAACGCGGCGAAAGGTAAAGTTGTACCCACTGTCAAGAGCTTGCTGAATCCCCGCGACGAGCAGCTTGCGCCACCGCCGAGGAGGATTGTAAGTGCAAAAGTGGGGAGCGAGCCCCATCCTGAACAACAGCTGGTCAGCAACTTGATCGGCGGTTAGCTTCAACGCAATCTCCTCAGAAAGGTCAGGGCGAGGTACACGAGCAGCGGGGCCCAGCTAGCGGCGAGCTGCTCCAGAGACGGCCCGTCGTGCAGGATGTAGCGCGCGACGGCCCAAACGGCGTTCATAGACCCGACAGGTTCTTGGCCGCGTTCGAGAACACGCCGTTGATGACGTTGCCCAGCGCAGACAGCGAGGCGATCGCGGCGAGCGAGAGCAGCACGAGCAGCAGGGCGTACTCGGTCAGGTCCTGGCCAGATTCATCGAGCCACAACTTCTTCACATAGGAAAGCATGGATTTTTCTCCTCCCAATCACTGTCTTCACGAGAATTTATTGCTTTATTGAGACTGTCGAACATCAGCTTCGCGAACACCCGGGCGATTACTTCAGCATCTTCAGCCGAAAAAATTTTAGCGCTGGGCCGAGCTTGCCCTGACAGCAGCCCCTTGCCGCGGCGGTGCTTGAACTTCATGATCTGCTTCAGCGGATCGTGGCGGTGACCGCCGTTGAGCTGGTTAACCCGCATCTCCACCGTGGTCATTATCTTGTCAAGCTGCTCATCGGTCAGCGGAATCATAGTTCTTTCAGAAGTGGGGAGGAGGTCATTGTACTGAGAACCGGCGACCAACCTCCCCGGGTTCTACAAGTTAAGTTGAATATACAAAACTTGTGAAACGTTGTAAACAATTATTTGTGATCGCACTTCAACGGCAGCTTAGGTGCCTGTCGTCGCCGGTTCGGTGCTCCGGGCCGCGGTACATGAAGTGACCGCACACTGGGCACACGCGCCCCGAGACAGCTTCCGCCACCGTCGGAGACTTACGCCCGTGGCGCTTCGCGGCACGGTGCTCGTAGAGCCAGATGGACCAGCGCAGCAGGAACGTGCTAATCGAAGTTTGCCAGCACCGCTCTTGCTGGTTGACGTACCGCGCGCGGTCTAAGCAAGCGCGCAAAACTTCCTGCAGCGTCGTGCCTGGATAAGACGGCTCTGCGTTTCCCGGGTACTTTGTGCCGGTCCGCTTGACAAACCAAAGAAGCTGTCCGTGGAGAAGCGGCGGGTCCAGCTGCGCGAGCTGATACGTGTGTCCAGGGTCGAGAACGATCATTGGAATCTCGGGCAGTAGTTATTGTGCTTCGAGACGTCGCTCGCGTTGGCCGGGCAGCAGGGCAAGCTCGACCGCTCCGCGCTCTCGCGCAGCGACTCGAGGTACCGGACGACGATCGGGCCGAGCTGCGGCGGCTCGAAGCGCGAGCCCTTGACGGCTCCGCGGTGTCCCTCGTGCTTCGGGCCGAGGTCCTTGGTCATGTTCGAGCGGTGCACCTCGTCGAACAGCAGGTGCAGGATCGGTCCGAGGCCCGCTTCCACGGCGGTGCCGATCACCACGTACAGCATGTCGCAGATTCCGTCGGCCAACTTGACCACGTCATTCTCGTTCAGCGCGCGGCTGATGTCTCCGAGCTCCTCAATCATCAGGTGCAGCCGCAGCGCGGAGACGGACGGCGCCAGCGGCAGGTGCGGCTTGAGCGGCGGCGGGTAGCCGTTCGCCGTGTTAAACTCCGTAACCTGCCGGGACCAGTCGAAGCTGCTCATATTTTCTCCTCCTTGAGTTGCGTCTTGACGATCTCAGCGATTTGGTCGACGATTTGTCCCGTCGAGCTCAGCTGCAGGCGCATCACCAGCACCGACTCGCGGCTGCCGCGCACCTGCGTGACCGCGTGCCCGTAGCTGGTGTAGACGATCAGGTAGCCGCGGCGCAGGCGCCATAGGTTCTCCCACTGCAGGCGAGGCACGTCTCGGGCGGGCTTGACCTCGACGATCATACCGTACAGCTGGTTCGAGCTGACGTACTGGTCCTTGAGGTGCTTCGCCTCGAGCCAGGTGGTCAACCCGTTCAAGGTCACGGACAGGTCGGGAATGCCGCCCGTCAGCCGGTCGTTGAACTTGAAGATGACCGACTTCGGCAACCTCCGCCGAAGCTTCTTGACCAGCTTGCGAGTGTACTCAGACTCGGTCACGTCAGCTTCGCCTTCGCGGCGCAGGTCGAGCAGACCGGTCCGTTGGCTCCCGCTGTCGCGTGAACGCTACGGACCCGCGCCGTGGTCTTCGTCTCGCAGACGATGCAAGCCGCGACGCGGCCCGGATACGCCCAGCCGCGCCAGATCAACCACTGCTTGTCTTGGCGCAGCTGGTCGATGGTGAACTTGCGGCGCCTCACCGGTAAAACCCGCTGACCCGCTGGATTGTCTCGCCCAAGTACACGGCGGCAGCGACCCGTACCGGGGTATTCTCGCGCAGGTCGGCGAGCATGTGCTGCATCAACACGTCGATCGTGCCGATCTCGATCTGCAGGTTCAGAATCGACTTCTCAAGCGTCTTGACGCGGTCCTTCGCTTGGCGAAGTTCCGCGCGTACAGTTTCCTCGGTCGGCATCAAACCTCCCCCTCAAATTTAACACAAAGCTCACCTTTCTCCCACTGTTTTTCCCGGTAGTTCTGCTTCGAACGTACGAGAATATTGATGTCGGTGAACTTCACTTTGGCTTCAGGACCCAGCTTGGATTGCACGAGCTCGAACAGCAGCTTCTCAATCTCCTTGGGCGTGATCTCGAACGCGACTTTCATCGGGCGATGGCCTCCTCCACTTGATCGTAGCACTGCTTGCGGGTGCTGATGTTCCCGAAGAACCAGTTGCGTTGCTTCTGAGCGAGCTTCTCAAGCTCCGCGGGCGAGAGCTCCTCGATGGTCTTGACCGACTTCTTGTAGCTGTCGTCCATGTAGGCTGCGTCGATGATGTCAGCCTTCAAGACGGAGCGCACGTGTGCGGCGAAATGATAGCGGACGCGCCACCAGCCGGACCCGGCACGGTTGTAGCGCGGGCACAGCACGCCCCACGAGTTGGCGTAGACCTGCAGGATTTCCTTCTCCGGCACGTACTCGTGACCGGAGCGGGAGTTGCCGAACTTCGCCACTTCCCACTTGCAGTTCAGCTTGTCCAGCCAGACGTCGTGCTTTTGCAAGGTAGCGTACACCCACTGTTTCACCCGTGCCTTGGCGGGTTGGTAGGACGGCACGACGACCACGGGGGACGGATCCCACCACCGAAGCTGAGTGACGGGCAGGTTGCCGTCCATCAGCGTCTTGTGGTTTCCCCACGGAGTCATCGGGGCGAGCAGCCGCAGCGTGTTGTCGTGGGTGACGCGGGTTAAGAACGTCTTGACCGCAGCCTCCTCGCTGGTCTCCAGCGGCTTCTCGAGCTTGCCGAACCAGTCGGTGTACTGCTTCCAGTTCTTGAGCGTGTTGCGGACCATCGTACCCATGTTCGCGATCGACCAGTCGTCGCAGAACAGCACAGACCGCTTGACTTTTTCAAGAGCCCAAGCCGTCCCGGTGATGTGCCGGCTGGTAAAGGACTTGGGCGGGCAAGCACCGAGCAGCGCGAGGTCATACTTGCTGAGGTCCTCGCCGTACTGCACGCGGCGGTGGTCCACCGTGTGTCCTAGCGCGGTCAGCACCTTCACGAGCAGGTAGACGCTAGTCAGGTAGTCGTAGCGCAGCTTCTGGCTGTTCACCATCCGCTGGGTTGGGCCGGTCAGCAGGATCTTCATGATTTGTTACTTTCTCCTATCTGGGTCATGAGTAATTCTCTCATAAACTTTCGCCTCGTCAGGTATTCCGCGGCCATCTGGGCGCGGCTCATCGGGTGTTTCAGGGGGAAGAGGATCAGATTTTGCCTCGTTCGCCATCGCGTGCTTCCAGTTCAGACCGACGCTGGACTCCCACTTGATGAAGACGCGCAGCGGAAATTCTTGAACGTCGAGGCACTCGCGGATCCGCTTCAGGTCTTTCTCGCTGCCGTCCACGTCGCCGTTCAGCTCGTCGTGGACCGTGAACCGCAGGTTGAGCTCCCGCTTGAGCTCGCGGTAGACGCGCAGCAGCTTGAGCTTCATCAGGTCGGCGGCGCCACCCTGCAAGACGGAGTTCAAGCCTGAGTAGAACCGCTCGCCCGGGTAGTAACGGCGCTTACGCCCGAGGAACGTGCGGACAAACCCGCGGTGCTCCGCGACCCACGAGCAAAATTGAAGCAAACGGCCAGACTCGGAGAACGCTTCGTCATACTTGTTGACCGCGGCCTGCGCTTTTTCTTCATCGTCGGTCTTCATCATGCGCATCGCCTTACCGATCCCGCCGCCGTACAACTTCATAAAGTTGAAGTTCTTCGCCAAGCTGCGCGGCATGATGTCCTTCAAGACGTCGTGCGTGACAAAATCGTGGAAGTCGACGTCCGGGTTGTTGCGGTACGCGTCGATCAGCCGGGTCGAGCGCGGGTGCTTGCACTTAGCAAAGTGGCACCACGGTTGGGTGCACGGCACGCAGGAGTAGTGCGCGAACAGGCGAAACTCAATCTGGCTCGCGTCGCAGTGAAACCACAGGCGCCCGGGCGGCGGCTCGAACAGCTCGCGAATGATCCACTGAATGGTCACGGGGCTGAGCCACTCTTGCTTGTCGGGCTTGAACACCTGCTGGATGTTTACCTTCGAGGCGGCGTACCGCCCCGTGATCGTGCCGAACTCGTCGTTGCGCATCTGGTGCAGCAGGTACGGCAACAACCCGTCGGGGCGCAAGTCGCGGCGGTACTTGAGCAGATACTTGGAGAGCAGCGACGCGAGGTCGCGGATCTCCGCGGCGAGCTTGATCTCAGGAACGTCGAGGTGATCTTTCAAAAACTCATCGGTGAACGACGGCATTCCCTTCAAGGTGTGGCCAAAAGATTTTCCTAAATATAAAAATAGCTTAACCATGTCTGGAGAAGAGTCAGGATTGATGCGCAATCCTGTAAGGCGGTGCAGCTCAATCACGCGGTCTTGGTGAGCTTGCGTCACCTCGTCGATCCAACGGTCAAGCTTCTCGAGGTTCAGGTGGACACCCTGCCGCTGCATGTGCGCAGTGCAGTAGATCAGGTCGTCCTCAAGTTCGAGAACTTTCTCGAGACCCTCCTTGCGAATGTCTTTCTCGTAGCTGAAGTGCAAGTCGTAGGTCAAGCGGCCGTCGCGGCGCGCGTACACGGCGGCGACGTCCGCGGAAAGCTCGCTGATCTTGTGGGTGGGAACTTCCACCTTGCCGACGCCGAGCCGGTCCTGCGCCAGGGCGTCCAGCGTGAACACGCGGCGGTGGTCGTTCAGCAAGCCCGCGGCGTGCTGAACCTCGTGGGGACGGCAGCCGAGCTTCTCGACGTCCACTCCCCAGCGCCGCAGCCACTCCATGTCCTGCTTGGCCTCGCGGAAGATGAGGTCTCGCCCGGCGAGCTGGTCGATGGTCCAGCGACGGACGTTCTCCGCCGTGTGCTGCCGGCCGTCAGGGTGGCGGAACGGCAAGTAGCGGTCCTTCTGCGAGTCGGACACGACGATGCCCACGGGCAGCGAGCCCGGTCCTAGCCCGTCCGACTCGATGTCCACGGCGACGAACTGCTCGTGCAGGTCGTCGAGCGGGTCAAGCGTCGTGACTGGAGCTTGCTTCGTTGATGGCTGAAAGCTTAACTGCGTTTGCATTTTCGAAGTCCCACATCCAGAGAAGCCCGCGCTTCCGCAGCAGCAGCTCCGCCCCGTCGTCCGAGTACGGCCGCTGGGCAACCACGCGGGCGATCACCGTGTTCATGATCATCTTCGCGCACGCGAAGCACGGGCAGCAGCTGACGTACATCGTGTAGGCGAGGTCCAGGCGGTGGCACTGGGTCAGCGCGTTCTGCTCGGCGTGCACCGCCATGCACCGGCGTGAATCGCCTTGCTGGTCGCCCGCCCCGGCGCACCGATGATCAGCGTCGCAGTGCGGTACGCCGCGGGGGACGCCGTTGTAGCCCGTCGCCAGGATGTGCCCCTGTGCGTCGACGATGATCGCGCCGACCGACCGGCGGAAGCAGGTCGAGCGGACGCTGACCAGGTCGAGCATTTCCATAAAATACTGGTCTTTTGTCTTGCGCGTCACGACACGGACCGGTTCTTGCGGGCCACCCGCTCGCTTATCTCCAACAGCGCGTCGCTCGCCTCTGTGTTGGTCTGGCTGCGGACCACGTTCTCGTAGACGTTCCACGGGTACAGGTACGGACGGTCGGCGACGACCGGGACGAGCTCAGGGTCACGCACGATCTTGGACAAGCCGTCCGGCGAGTAGTGCATGGGCAGGTAGTCCGAGGCGCCGCAGGTTCCCTGCGGGTTCTGGATGATCTCCGAGGCCAAACCCCAGTGTTGCTCGTACAGGTGGCTCGAGCCCAAGTTCAGGATCAACGGGCCCAGGAAGATGTTGGCGTGCAGTTGGCTGGCGAGCTGGCTGGCGAGGTAGTTGGACAACATCGAGAAGTTGAACACGTCGTAGGGGATGCCGAACCACGCGTCGGAAGACCGCATCGTGACGATTGTGTACAGGCAGCGCGCGAAGTTGCTGGGCTGGCGCAGCAGCCACTGGATCGAGAGGGTGCAGGGCACGTTGCTGTTCGCCTCGCCCGGACCGTGCGCCGCCCAGATCGTCGACACCGCCTGCCGCGAGTAGAAGTCACGCGTGAGCGACTCGCGGATGTACGCCCACTGCGGGGCGAGGATCGGACCGTAGCTCGGGTAGTTGTGGCCCGCGCCGTCCTCGGTGAAGTCCCCGTAGCTCTTCAGGTAGCGGGTGAGGATGTCCTTGTCCTGCAGCCCGTAGACGGTGCACAGCCACTCCGCGACCATGAAGCGCATGTTCAGCTTGCGGATCGGATCGCGGATGATGTTGGCCAACGGATTGTCGAGGCGCAGCTGCAGGCCGATCAGCTCGCGGGTGGCCTGCCCGCGCGGCCGGCACTCCGCGCCGTGCTTCAACAGAACCTCGAGCAGGTTCGTCCACCCGTGGTAGATGTCGCCGCACTTGATCATCACTTGGTCGTCGCTTCGAGTGTACCCCATTACTTTGACTTCCTCCTGATCTCAGCGAGCCGCCGGACGTACTGGGCGCGCTCTTTGGACTTGAATCTCTTCGAATGCTGCGGGTGCGGAACTGACTCGAACGGAAAGTTAAGCTGTTGGCACCGCATCGCTGCGGCGTGTCCCAAGGCGATGACGGTCGGCGGCGGCAGGTTGTACGGCAAAGCGCGCAGGTGGAGGACCAGCTCGGGAAGGTCGTTCTCGCTGTTGTCAAGGCCGTACGCGTTGACGAAGGCCATGTCCGCTTCTTCGTAACCCGCGTCGTGCAAACAATCGTGCAACCAGCCCGAAGATCCCTTGTAGGTCGCGAACGGCAAGTCCGGCGCGCTCGACGCGCGCTCGCCGACAAACAGGAAGCGCGGCCGCTGTGAGCCAAGCACCCCCGGGGGCAGCGGGTACCCATGGACCGTCACCAGGCTCTGCGCGAAGCTCGAAGCGCTGTACCGCGTGTAATCGTACCAGACGAAGTTGCGGTTGCGCTGCAGCAGCAGCTCGACGTACCCGTCGTAGATCTTGTGGAACTTCTCCGCCTTGTCGACGTACTCATCGCCCTTGCGGCTCAGCCAGTTCTGGAAGGCGACACGGCGGGGCGGCAGGCACAGGACGATCTGCCCGTCAATTGCCTCCACGTACCGCTCAATGATGTCGGCCATGCACTCGGTTAGCGGAGACTTCTTGCCACGCATCACCGGCGAGTAGATCTCCGACAGGTGCAGGCGGTCGATGACTACCGGGGCAACCTTGCTCCTCGGCCACTCGCCGTTACCCGTCAGGTGCAGCAGCGGCTTGAAGAAAAAGTCGAAGATGTCGACGCCCTTCGGCGGCACGCCGAAGTGCTGGAAGCGGTACCCGTGCTGCTTCTGCAGAATGTCGGCGAGATAGGTCTTACCTGCACCGTCTGGGCCCTCAAGGATGATCGTCTTCAAGAATACTCTCCAATCTTAAATAGGCGACAGGCAAGAATCGAACTTGCTCTTCAGCTCGCGAAGCCGCGTGCGCGGCAAACCCAGCCACACTGCTGTCACCTATATTCCTTATACAACGATGGAAAAACTTTGTAAACAAAAGTTTTAGGCAGCTTCATCTTCTCCGGTGTAGAACAAGCGGCGCTGTCTGATCTCTCCGCGCTTGATCCTGAAGTCGGCGACCTCGCCCGACTCGAGCGCCGCGGTGTGGTCGGCTCCCACCGTGCCCTTCGGCTGCCAGCCGTTCAGGTTGTGGCGCACCTGCTGCAGCACCCAGCGGGCCACAGGCGGCGCGACGCCGCGCGATAGCAAGCACTGCTGGAACTTCGGCGTGTGGAACTGGTAGGACGCGGGGAAGCCGGCGACGACGTTGTACTCAGGCATCGTCAGCGGACGGCCCTGGTACCAGAAATGGCTCGTGCACATGACCGCGGGGGTGAAGCCGTCGGGGTGCAGGATCAGCGGCCACGAGCTCGAGAAGGTCGTGATGCCGAACTTCCGGCAAACGTCGTAGACCTTGCCGTGCTTGTGCTCGAGCCCGCGAGCGCGAGCCACGAGCATGGGCAGGTTCCCATACCCGAAGTCGCCGTCCAAGATCTTCTCGAGCTGCAGCTTCGTGACCCCGTGGTCGCGCACGCGCTTCGTGATCTTGTCGAACTCGCGCCTGACGTACCAATTTTCTTCTCCCGGCTTGACGCCCTGCAAGCTCTCGCCGATCGACCTGAGCTTGTACGAGTGCTGCAGCCACAGCTTCGGCCTCGCGAGGTCCTCGCGGATCATGATCAGCCAGAAGCGCTGGCGCCACTGCGGCACGCCGAAGGTGATGGCGTTCTGCAACACGCGGTACAGGCGATAGCCGTACTTCTTGGCGACCCGGTCGTGGTACACCCGCGCCCCCTCCAGCGTGCCCATTACGGACTCGACGGCGAGCGCCGCGGTGCGGTGCTGCAGCGCAAACTCGATGGCGAGTCGCGAGCTCTTGAAGTGATCGGAGCCCAGCCCCCGTGTCTTTGGATTCTTAGACTGCGCGCCCTGAACGGAGAAGCAAGCACACGGGGGGTGCGCGAGCGTGACGACGTTGGACAGGTCGCGGCCGGGGTGCGGCCACGGCGCGGCGTCGATGTAGTTCTCCTTCGGGTAGTTCAACTTCTGCGAGCCGATGCCGTAGCCCTTGTCCTCCAAGGACGCGAGCACGTTCATCTTCTCCTTCTTCGCGGCGATCATCAGCGAGCCGGCGTAGGAGTTGATCAGCAGGATGTTGTCGTAGCTCAACGGTTTTCCTCAGTTAAAAATGCGCGGCCTCGCGCGATGAGGGGAGTTTGATCGGACTTCTACCGAACCGCGCTTCGCCCCTTGCCGAAGTTCAAAGAACACGCCAAAACGAGCCACCGCCTCCGCCAAACGCAGCCATAGACGGCTTGCCGTACAGCCAGTCGTACAGGTCGCGCATCCACTTGGGCATGCTCTGGCTGAGAGCGTGGTCGCCGCCTCCGCCCGCTCCACCGCCAGAGTAACCTGACAGGCCGGACTCGTGCGGGTCAAACACGGCCCGGCCGTGCACGGCTCGGTTCGCGGCAAGTTCGACTCCTAGGATGAGGGCTGAGATGAGAACCGCAAAAGCTACCGCCTTTACTTTTTCCTTCACGTGGTTTGTCTCCTCGCTTTAAAATACAAGGGTGGCCCGACCGCTCCCGTCAAGGAAAAGTCGGCGGCGGGCTACACTGTATAACTGCTCACCCGCCTTCTCTCGAACCACCCCTGCGGCTCGTCGATTGTTGAGCTGACCGGAATTACGTCCGTCCGCGTTGCGAGCCTGGCGAGAGCCAGCGCGCGAAGAAGGTTCCCAGCCCTGAGCCGAGGAGAGTCGACTCAACCTCCACGCACTGACCCTCGCGAGACTCGCTAAGTCTCGCCGTACGCCCTGGACCTAAGCTTCCTTGGCGGCGACGACGCCGTCCTTCTCCAGCTTATTCAAGTGCCAGCGAACCGAAGCGGGCAGCTTGTCGTTCGTCTTGTAGCGCCCTGTGGCTTTGACCTTCTCGGCGATCGTGTCCAGGTCCTTCGGAGTGTCGTACCCTGACAACACCTGCACGATAACGGCGTCGTGGTTCCCGGTCTCGGCGTTGTCGACCTTCTTCTTCAAGGTCTCGCCGATCTTGCTCGACAGCAGCTTGTACAGCAACGGCTTGTCCGGCTCCTTGGTCTTCTTGGGTGATGCGGCTTTCTTCGGCATGGCTTTTACCTTTCCTTTTCTGAGGTCGTCTACGTGCTTGGCGTGCCTTTGCAGCTGTGCTTCGTAGTTTCTCTGCACCTTGTCGGTCGCCCCGCCCATCTGCTGGTACCACGCGTGCTGCATGACGGAGGCGACCGAGATGCGGAGAAAGTCAATCTCAAGCGCCTCGTGAAGTTCGAGCCCAAGCGCCTGAGCAATCTTTCGGTAGTTGGTGAGGGTCAGCCGCTTCTCAGTCATCTGCTCCGCGAGGCGGTTGCACCCGAACTGAACGAGCGGCATGTCAAAGCTGAAGTCCAACACGTGGACTTTTCCATCGGCGAATCGTACGGCGTTTTCTTCTGGCAAGTGAGTCTCTCCTCTGTTGAATTTTACCGCTGGGAACCAAAAACTTCTTAAGTATACCTCGCGAGAAGTTTTTTGTACACAACTATTTTCTCGCGGCTGAAGTTCTTCTACCGCGGAGCCTTTTGGCTCCGCAGCACGAAGATGAGCGCGATGATGTTGACAATGTTGACCACGGCGAAGATCAGCAGGCCGCTCACGAGAGCTCACCCGCGACCTTCGCCGGGGGTCCGTCCTTGAGACCCTTCGGGTCCAGGTTGACGGAGTCCGCCGCCTGGATGCCGCGCTTGTAGCCTGCGGCGTTGGTGATCTTGTTCTTCAGCGACTCGGCCGTCTTGATCTTGACCCCGCTGTTCTGCTTCCACTTGTCGATCGCCTGCTGACTGCGGTCGACGACGACGATGGCGAGCGAGGACGAGGCGGCTTGCTGCTTCTGCCGCTCCCGGATGCGGACGAACAGCCGGCTCACGAAGCCGGCCATGAAGCTCGCCCGGAAGCCCCGGCACAACTCGACGCTGCCCATCCGCTCGCACTCGCGCCACCGCTCGCCGTACGCCGCGTCGGCGAGACGGTCGGCCGACCGCAGCAAAACTTCGTAGACGTACGCGGCCACCTCCACGTTGTGCTGGAAGCCGATGAAGCTGATGAAGTTGGAGCCAGTGTGAAAGAGCACCTCGCAGAAGTTGGCGAGTCCCACGGTGTAGGCGAGGTCCTCGGTCCACTTGACGCGGGTGCGCTTGTCCTTCAGCCCGTGCTCAGACGGCCGGAAGACTTGGCGGACGGCTTCCTCCTCATCCTTCGTCGCGCTCTTGGTGTAAACTTCGGTCAGAGACAAGTTGTGCTGGAACAGCATCTCCTGCACCTTGCTGGCGAAGGCTTGAGCCTCTGCCTCCGAGCCGATCGCCCTGGCGGACTCCGCCTGCGTGTTGAGCTTGCGGATCTTGTCGATGATCTTGTCGGTCATCGCGTCACCGCCTTCCCCGTGCGGATCGAGCGCAGCGTCACCTCGACCAAACGGTAGCCGGGTATTCCCGAGCACAGCCGGAAGGCTCGCCCCTCGTCGGTGGCGAGGATCTCAACCTCGGGAGTGCTCAGCTTCACCCCTGAGGTCAGCATCATCAAGACGCCGGTCTGTAGGGACTGCAGCTGGATCGCCGTGACCAGAAAGTCACAGCGGTGGTACGCGTTGAGGCGAAGGACGAGCGCGTCGGCGATGATCTCCGACCGCTCCACCGCCTCTTCGAACGGGCTGCTTGTTTTCGGCATAAGTTCTCTCCTTTAACTTAGGTCTCATCAGCACGGGTGTTACCCGTGGACGAAGGCTCACGCCTCCGTTTCGACCTGAACTGGCAGCTCCTCGATGAACGGATCCCCGTAGATGTTGGTGATTCGAAAGCGGTCGTCGTAGGTCAGCCTGTCCCACTTGGCACAGGTGTACCCGTTCCGAAAGTCGTCTCCCCACAAGACGCGCTTAACGCTGTGGCGGGCGTTCGTTTCGCGAAGGTAGTGCAGAGCTTTCGTCCAGTGAACCAGCGTCGGGCGAAACTCGGAAAACTGCTCGTCAAAAACTTCAAAGACGACGTAGGCGGGAAGGATGCCGCTCAGCCCGTAGCGGATTCGAAACGGGCGGGCCAAACCCTTGCCGGTAACTTCAAGGTAGACGATGGAATTTGAACCTTGCAGGATCACTCCCGTCTGGCGACCCGTGGCCTGCTCGTCGCCGATCGCCTGGGAAACGATACTCGCGGTTCGTTCTTGGTTATTCATCTCTGCTCTCCTTTTGGTCTCATCAGCACGGGTGTTACCCGTGGACCCCTTGCGGGGTTTCGACCTTTACTCTCCGGCGTGGCGCAATACTTTTCGGTCGTTGGTTGACAGCTCGTCGACCCAAGTCTCGGTGTAGTACAGCAGGTTACGGCGCTCGACGTTGTAGTCCGTTTCCGGAGTTCGAACCAGGATCGTCGCCTCCAACGGAATAATTTGATTCACGTGGTTGATGACGATGTTCTGCTGCTTGTTGGTAAAGTACAAAACAACTTTTGAAAGTTTCATCTCCGCTCTCCTTTAGTCTCATCAGCACCCGCTTGACGGGTGGACGCCCTTGCGGGCGTTTCGACCTATGCGGCCTCCTTCTCTTGGCTCATGCCTAGGAACCGGCCGAGCTCGGTGGTGGCGTGCATGCGCGGGGTCATGGGCATCTGCTTGGCGACCTCGGTGAACGCGTTGTGGAGGCTCCACGCGGTTCGCGGAGCGAACTCCGCGTGACGCGGCTTGAAGTATTCCCGGCTGACCTCCGCGAGATAGCGCAGGGGCATGATCTGCTGGTCGACAAAGGCGTCGTGGATCATCGACTTTGCCTCCGGGGTCGTCAGCTTGATCTTGTGCAGCTTGGCGACCTCGTCGGTCAGCAGCTTGTAGTGGTCCTTGAAGCGGCTCAGCCCGAGGTCGATCTCCTCGACGAGGTTGAGCTTCCGAGTGTGCATGCGCTTGAGCATGATCATGTCGCCGCGCAAGCACATGTTGTCGCAGACGAAGACGTTGAGACCGGCGACGAACTGCAGGCTCATCGAGCGGTCGTTCGAGGTGCGCAGCCCGATGGCCGCTGCACCGTCCTCTGTGTCTTGGTACTTCAGCGTGATCACGCCGAACAGCGTCGAACCTTCGCGGCGGACGGCGAACTGCTCCTTGATGATCTTCGCGCCCATGACCGTCTTCAGCCGGTCCTCCAAAGTCTCGACCAGCTCGAGGTGCGGCACGGGCTTGTGCGACTCCGTCGGCTTCGGGCACTTGATCTTACCCAGCTGCTCGCGGTTGACCTCCACGCTCTTGCTGCTCGAAAGAAGGGCCGAGATACTTTTGTTGTCTGGCATGGTTCTCTCCTTAGAAATTTCTTGACGGGCCTCGTCAGCACGGGCGATACCCGTGGACGCCCTTGCGGGCGTTTCGGCCTTTTATCGTGATTCATTCCACAGCTTCATAGTTATCTTCTTGTGTCTAGAAGCAAGTCGCTTTAACTTTTTACAAGCTTGAACTAAGGTAGCGGCTGCTTTGCGACGACTTGAAGGGTACATGTGAAACGCGATGGCATTCTTGTTGCGATCAATTAGTGACCATCCGCCGTCATCGTCGTGCGCGATTCGATAACCTCTTGGCAAGTTTTTCACAGCGTTCGTACCTCCACCTTGAACTCCGAGTGCAGCCGGGAAACTTCATCCGCCCAGGTGTCCGCGTCGATCCGCATCAGAAACGCGGCGAGCAGCACGGGGGTGCTGAAGCCGACGCCGTTGATCTTCAGGTCCTGCGACGCCCAGACTTGGTGCGACAGCGTGTGGTTGACGGGCATGATCGTCGCTTTCTTGCAACGTGCGCAGACGATGCCGATGCTTCCAGCCGCTCGGCAGGCGGGGCATTCTCCAGTCATAAGTTTTCTCTCCTTGTGTGGGTCTCATCAGTGCCCGTGTCACGGGCAGACGGTCCGAAGACCGTTTCGACCTTACCAACCGTAGACCCCGCCCGTCTGCTCGACGTTGCGGGTGCAGGTGTCGCAGTGGTACCCGTTGCGCTTCTGGTACAGGGTCAGCCGGCGTTCGCCGCAGTCCGGGCACTTGTACAGGTTCGCCCCGGACTCCCCGGTGACGCAGACCTTGCACTGGCCGGCGTGCTCCTTGGCGTACTTCTTGGAAGTTTTTCCGCCGCAGTTGGAGCAGCGGGTGAGGTACTGCTTCTGGAATGACGCGAGGTATTGCTGCTGCTGTAACATTGTTCTCTCCTTGTGGTCTCATCAGTGCCCGTGTCACGGGCAGACGGGGTGCTAAGACCCCGTTTCGACCTGGTCTTTCCGGTGCTGCTTCTCGAACACCAGCGAGTGCCGGGCGATCAGCTCAGCCACCTTGTAGTAGTCGGAGCTGTCCGACGCGCAGTTGGCGATCTCGAGCGAGTGTCCGTCCCAGAAGTCGCCGTCCACCCAAACATCTGCTCCCCAGTTCTCGTTCGCCGTTCCCCACCAGAACTGGAAGCGGCCGATGCGGACCATGACGCAGGTGATTCCGCCGCCCGTGACTTCGAGTTCCGCGTCAAACCCCTTCGCCGCCAGCTTGTCGGCCACTTCGTGGTAGTACACGGGGATGTTGAGCTGCACCCAACGCTTGACGGCGGCTTCCTGCTCGCGGCGCAGCCGCACGGTAACCTCAGGGTCCAGGTCGCCGTACACCGCCTCGGGAAAGTTTTTCACGATCTGTGCCCAGAACGCGGTGCTCGCTTGCTCGACGGCTTTTTTGATTCGGTTGTCGTTCATCTGTTCTCTCCTCGGTCTCATCAGTGCCCGTATCACGGGCAGACTCCCTTGCGGGAGTTTCGACCTAGCGGTTCAGAAGATGCTTGACCTGCTCAGACGGGAACAGGTACTGGTGCCCGTTCGCCTCGCAGAGAATCGGTCGCTTGCGCCGTCCCAAGTCCAAGCCGATGATGCGGTATGTCGAGCCGTTCGCGGTAAACTCTGCGTCGAGAGCGTCGAGCGACAGACCGTACAAGTCGTGCAGCCGCTTGAAGTCGCTGCGTTCCCGGCTCTCGACCGTTCCGTCCACACCGATCGTCGCGATCTCGATCACCAGCGACCCGGTCGAAGCGTTGCTGTACTTTCCGCGGCCACGGGTCAAGCTGACCCCGTGTTTCTTCGCCACCGACTCGAGAGCTTTTTCGATGTCGGCGGAGATGATCTTCAGGTTGTTCTTGTCGATGACGTTCATTTTTCTCTCCTCAAACTGGGTCTCATCAGCACGGGTGTAACCCGTGGACGAGAGCTTACGCTCTCGTTTCGACCTTGACAAACACCCAGTAGTATCGCTCGGCTTCGATGAAGTAGATTACTTCTTTTTCCGTTAACGTAACCTTGACCTCAGCTTCCCGAGACTTTAGGATGTTCAGAACTCGCTTAACCTGCGCGAGGTTGATCTCTTCGGCTTCGTACTCGTACCCGCGCCGTTCGTTCGCGAAAGCGATGTGCTCCGGGTTGACCCGGTAGTTTCCGCGGCAGCCGCAGCCGCATCCCGGTTTGCCGGAGTTAAACTTTTGACCACTTCCTTGACTTCAACTTCCGCGATTGGGTTTCGTCAATTTTTCTCTCCTAGTCTCATCAGCACGGGTTGTACCCGTGGACGAGAGCAGTAAAAGCTCTCGTTTCGACCTTGAGGATGACACGGCGGTGACCGACTAACCCGTCAAGTGCCGAACTTTTAGCGTCCCCACGCGTCCTTCGGTTCTTGGCCCAGATACTCTCTCACGAGCCGCTTAATCTCAGAGCTCGCCGCCTGCCAAGCGGCAGACGACGGCGGATTGTTGCGTTGAATTTCTTGCTGCTTCTCGATCAACCGGGTCGCCTGGGCTCTTACCACAGTTGCGGGGGGAACGTAACCTTGTTGCGTGTGATTCGGAACTGACATTTTTCTCTCCTAGATCGCCGAAGGCAATCATTCCGACTCCCGTCCGGGAGCCGGCAAAATTGTCTGCAGGTGGCAACTTAGTACTAATAGTACTAGGTTGCTGTTGACTGTTTTTGCGGGTCTAACGCGTTACCGAAGCTTACGCGTTCCGTGAACTCCCGGGCTCTTAACTTCTGCCCTTCAAGAGTTCCTTGAGCTGATCGGCGGCGGCTGCTAGGGGAGAACCAGGGCTTTTCTTACCCGGCGTAACATCCCCGTGGGGCTAATCCCACTCTGCCAGTTTACCGCCGAACCACTCCTTGCACCATCAACTTACAGATACAGTTTACCAAAAATCTAAAACGTTGTACACAAAAAAGTGAGTACTAGTACTTTTTTGTTTGAGTGAGAGTCTACTATAGTACTAGTACTAGGTTGTTATGTAAGAGTTAACAGTTGACCCCAAAGTAAAAGGGCGGTCTGAGATGGCTCCCAGAACCGCCCTTTGGCTCTATCTGATTAGCAGGTTTTTATCCTATCAAGATCAGGTCGAGCTTGACAGGACAATTTTTTACGCCGTCGACACGTCCTCGTCAGATGCCGACTGCGGCTGCTGCCACTGGAAGTGGCCGGGGTCAGGCTTCGAGTGCGGCGGGTTGTACGGCCAGCGGCCGCCGCAGCGCAGCCCCAGCCGCTCGCCGATGTCCCGCATCTTGGCCCAGTCCGGGTGCGAGTGCTCGTAGTCCCCCGTCCAGCCCCACTGCTTCAGGTTCACCACCGACCGCGGCACCGCGTCGAAGGCCTCGGACTTCATCTCCGGCGGCTGCGGCAGGTGCTTCGAGTTCCGGGTCCAGCTGCGCCCCATCTGGATATTCAGCACCTGCTCCGACGGCAGCCGCCCCGTGTCCTCGATAATCACGGGGCAGCCCGCCGCCAGACAGTTGTTGATGAACTGGTCGTAGAGGATGCGGACGTAGCTGGCGAGCTCGTCGGGGCTCTTACCCAACGGGTCCCGTCCCGGTGCTGGCGTCTTCCTCGAGCTGCTCGGGAGTCGGCAAGGTGGTGGGCAGCCCAGCCGCGATGGCCTGGAACTCCGCCTTAGCCTCGTCCTCCGTCAGCGTGTTGAACTTGCCCGCTTGGTTGACGCGGTTCAAGCCGAGCTTGACCAGCTCGACTATCAGAAAAGCAACTCCTGGTCCCATGTTCATTCTCCTTTTTACTTACTTGCCGGCGAGCATCGTCGCTCGTGCCGTGTAAGCTTGCGTGTACAGGCTCGCTGCCTCGACCACCAGCGAGCTGATCTGCGTCGCGACGGACTGATCCCCGTTCGCGGCGTAGGTCTTCAGCAGGTCGTTGGCGTCCTCGAGAACCTTCTTCTCCTTGCTGCCGATCGCGTTCAGCGTCGCCACCTGGTCGGCGGTCAGCTGACCGGCGCGCTGCGCGTCGCCGACGTCCTTGTAGAAGGTCTGGTAGTCCTTGTTGGCTTGGTCGACCTGCGCGGCGACGTTCAGCTTGCCGGCCGTCGCCGCGGAGATCTGCGGAGCTTTCGAGCGCTGAACGGCGCAGCCGCCGTCAAAGGCGGCGACGGCGCTGGTGACGGCGAGAACTGCGACTGCGGCGATCCTAAAATAGCTTCTCATTTTTACTTCTCCTTAGTTTAGTCTTTTTGAAGCAAGGGCCTAAAATTCTATCAGGTGCCGGCCGCCGGCGGAATCTCCGGAGCCGCGGGAGTCGGAGGCGCCGGCGTGCCGGTGGCCTCGTTGGTGATCGTCCGGGTCGTCGTTCCTCCCGCGTCGGTCGACGTCACCGTCGAGCTCGCGCTCGAAGGAACCCCCGTCCCCGAAGCGTGCGGCGGCGCGACCGTCATGTTGCCGGTCATCGTCTTGAGCATCGCGCTGAAGGCTCCCCCAAAAGCAGTGCCCGTGGCGAAGCTCAAGCCCATCAGCATGATTGCATCTTTGCCGTCGATCTTTTTCTCACCGATCATGTTGTAGGCGTAGTAGAACATCCCCACCGCCACCGAAAAGAACCACGCGCTGAACCCCGCGAGCAACAAGATGTTTCCACCTTTGTCGTCAGCGGCAGAGATCAGCTTGCGAAAACCTTCAACGTCGGGCAGCTGCTTGAAGATCTTCAAAACGACGAAGCCCACGAGCAAGACGATAAAGTAAACGTCGAATCGAGTCAACGTGAACGCATCCCAGCGCATCGTTCATCCCCCCTCTTTCCGAAACATTGGCTTGATGTCCATGCGAGTGGCGATCTGGATCAACATGTCTCGCATCTCGTTCATCTTCTCTTCGACCCTCTGCAGCTTATCTTGCACGTCCTTCTCAAGCTTCTCCTGCGTGCGGCGGTTGTTCGAGTCAAACTCAATTATCTTCAGCTCGTTCTTAACCGTTTCCTTCTCGATCTTACTTGCGAGAGCTTTATTCCCGTCCTCGACGACTGTCTTCAACTCTTGGTGAGACTTTTCAACCGCGGCGATCTGGTCCGTGATCTTCTGTCGACCCATCCCCCACAAGACCAGACCGCCGCCGATTGAAATGAGCGAGCTGACGCCACCCGTGATTACCGCCGCCCAAAAAGAATCAGAGATCACTTTTCACCGAGAGTTTGCCTCGTCAACCGTTCCCACTCGTCGATCCGAACCAGCATCTCCTCTCCCGACCTGATGCGCTCCAAGCATCTTTGCTCGTGGGTCATGTGGTTGCCAAACTGTCTCAAGAACCAGCCGACCGCCACCGCGGCAAAGACCGAGATCAAGGCGGTGGTCATCTTGACCATGCCTTCAATCCAGTAGCGCGGGTACCAGATCACGATCACGTTCATCAGGTGAGTGGTGCCGCACCACAGGATGAAGGCGGAAAACGCTGCGTAGACCCAACCCTTCATCAAGTCTGAACGCTCCTTCGCCAAGCGAACCAACATGAACGGAATCGCGTAGTACGAACCAGCGATCACTAAGTCCGAAGACACGTGCAAGCCCATGAGCTCAGGGTTCCACCGGTAGCACATGCCATGCGGGTAAAACAACTTACTCGAGATGAACAGCTCTCCAAACTTGTCTCCCACCAAGATAAAACCCAGGCCGATCAGCGTCATGATCATCTGCATCGAAAACTGAGCTCTAAGTGTTTTCCACATCTGTCCCCCGTTTTGAAACACCTAAGGCTGTTACGTTACCACAAACACCCGCGCCCTCCTTGTTCGCGCGTCGGCGACTACGAGCGTCGCCACTTGGCTGATCCGCGTCTTCGGGTTGTTGTCTCCCGCAACGAGAACCGCATCTTGGCTGACCCGCGCCACGGGCGTGCCCGTACCCGCGACTAGGACTGCATCTTGACTGACCCGCTGTGCCGGTGTTCCCTCCGCGGGAACCAGCGCTCCGTCTTGGCTGATCCGCTGTGCCACTACACCACTTCCTTATAACCGACGAGCGCAGCGTTGACACCTGAAGCGGTCCAAGCCGCGCTCGTGTTCGGGTCAGTCTCCTGCACGAAGTCAATGTACTGGAAGCTGGTGCTCAAGCCGAAGTCGGGGCTCAACACCTGGGTCGCGACCGACTTGATCGCGCTGTCCACAGTGCGCGTGCCCGCGTCATCTTTGCGCGCGTACAAGATGTTGTTGACCGCAACGATGTTCGCGGCTGACCCGGGCAGCGCAGTGATGCCGAACAGGTCAACGTCATTCGGAGTCGAATCCGCGTTGTAGCTGCTGTCCCCGTCCGACGGCGTCTCCGACACCGCCATCCAGTTGTGCGCGCCCGGGTTCGAGCCCGTGCCCACCACCACGAAAGTGGCGCCGCCCGACACCGTAGTCACGCCGCCCGTCGTCGCCCAGCTCGGCGCCGACCCTCCCGAGGTTCCCGCGATCGTGCACCGCTGGATATTATTGTTCGAGTCCTTGAGCTGCTCGCCGACCGCGTACGCGTGCGTGCCGATGAACGCCGCGAAGGTCGGAGTCCACGTCACCGACGAGTCGCTGTTCGGCGTCAGCAGGAAGCAGCGCTTGTCCCCCAGGAAGCCGGCGTTCGGCGAGTTGTTGTCGGTGAAGATGTAGTCGTTGGCGCGCACGGGGTTCTGAGCGTTGACGATGTTTTGGAAGTGGAACAAGGCCACCTGGTTGAAGAACGTGTTCGCCGTGTTGCGCGTGTTCAACCCAGTCGTGTTCGGAACCCAGCCCGTGCTGGTTCCATTAACCCGCAGCTCGATGACCCCCGCCGATGGGTCGATGGTGGTCTTCAGCTCGATGCGGTACCAGACGTTGGCGAGGATCCCGTTGGAGGAAGTCGCGAGGACCGTGCCCGAAGAGTTGTTGCCGCGGTACACGATCAAGTGGCCGGCGTTGTCGAAGCCGACGCACACCTGCACAGTGCCGCTGTCCGCCAAGGCCAAGATCATCTGCGGGGTCGTGCTGCTGATCGACTCGAAGAAGAAGCTGCAGGCAATCGTTCCCGTAACGGTGTTCGCCACCGTGTGAGTGATCGCGCTGCCGCCGCCGGTGTACCGCCAGCACGGGTTGCCGAAGCGCCCTGTGGTAGCCTGCAGCGAGATCGCGCCACCGAACTGGACCCAGCGCGTGAACAGCTCCGTCGAGTTGTAGAAGCTCGGATCGTCAACCCAGATGATCGACATTACCTGACTCCCGCTAAGGTAGCTTCAAAGTCGGTCAGCGTCGGGTTCGCCGTCGGCGTCTGAATCGTCATGAAGTCTCCTGCTGAAAAGGTAACAGGAAGTCCCGACGTGCTGAAGGTAAAAACGCCCGAGCTGCTAATCGCGATTGTCCCGAAGGACACCCCGTTCTTAAGCAACGTGTAGGTCGTCGTCGAGGTCGGGTTGTTCAGGACCTTGCCGCGCGAGCCGACCAGATCCGCAACAAAGGTTACCGTGCGAACAAACATCAGCACGAGGTAGGTGGTCGCCGCGAAGTCCATCGGACCCGACAAACTGATGATGACGTCGTACGGCGCCGACCCGCCGGCGGGAATGTACCCCGCCACCGACTGGATAGGAAACGAGCCGTCGGAGGACCACGAGACGATCGCCGACGCGGTGTTCGGCACCGTCGGAGGCGGCGGGATTGAGACTAGTCGAATTATGCTCGGTGGTTGCATATTCAGTTCACGATGAAAGTCTGTGGCGGTGGCCACCCTCCTGGAGCGGGCACGGCCGACGCGGGAACGTGCGCCGCCTGGATGAAGCCGATGTACACGTACCCTGGTTGGCCGACCTTCGCGTTCGAGGTTTCGCAGAACGCGGTCAGCGTCGTTCCCGTCCCCGTGTCCCCCAGCTGCCCCGGATCTTGAATGGTCACGTAGTACACGGTGGGGGTGCTGCCCGGGTCGGTGATCGTGAACGTGCGCGCGTTGTAGTTGGCGGAGTTTCCGGAGAACTGCTCCGTCACCTGCGCCATGTTGATCTGCGTCGCGCTGAATTGCGAGAGGGCGACGATCGGCGTCTGGACGTACTGGTTGTTGCTGCCCACCACGCTCGAGGCGGGCAAGCCCGTCGGCGTGAATGTGTAGTCCACCAGGCCCGGGTCGGACAGAGACTGGATGCCGCCGCCGAAGACGTTGAAGGACAAGATCTTGAAGTGCAGGGTCACGCCGATCCACCGCGGGTCCATCACGATCTTGACGATGCCGACGCCGGACGGGTCCAGGAACGCCCAGCGCGAGCCTGACGGGTGGTCCACGTCGTTCAGCGGCGCGGGCGCCCCGAAGACGCAGCGTCGCAGCTTGTGACCGCCGCCCGTGGCCTTGAGCGTGTACAGGTTCGTCCCGATCAGCTGCGCGACCGCGTAGGTCATCAGCCCGTACGGTATCGTCGGGTTGCCGTGCTCAATCCAGCACGGGTAGGTGAAGTTGTCCTCGTCGCTGGTCTGGTAAGAGTTCAGCGTGCCGAGCGACTGGGTTAGGTCCAGCGGCAGGTCGTTCGTCGTGTCCGGGTCCGTGGCCGCCGGCCAATCCGCGGTGGTCACGCCCACCGCTGCGTTGCCGCGCGCGACGCCGTTCGGCACCGGGTTGTAGTGCGCACCGCCGTCGGTCGAGATGTAGACGATCGCGCCGCCGTAGACGATTGACGGCGAGCTGATCACGAGCCAGAGCTCGGCGTCGCCGCCGGCGGTCAACCGCGGCACCGCCTCGAAGATGACGGGCGCGTTCACGTTGCCCGCACTCGCGTCGGACCCAGACTGGAACGGCGCGGCCGTCGTCGTTGCCACGGGTATCGGCGCGTGCACCCCGTAGATGAACGGCTCGAACTCAGCGTCGATGTTGTAGTGTTCGTCCTCAACGACCTTGGTGACGCGGACCGGCAGGTGGTCGATCTTGAGCTTCGGCTCGGTGATCGTCACGAGGTCCATGGGCTCGAGCTGAAACCACTTCTGCTTCAGCTTGCCCTTGTACGTGTTGCGGATGTTCGTCTGCCGCCGCTGAATGATTCCCAGCAGCATGCGCGCCACGAGCGGGCTGGCGACCTCGTGCAGCGTGATCGGCGACTGCTTGCGCGTTCCGTACAGCGCGATCGAACCCTGGTCGGCCTGCGAGGTCACCGTGGTGTCGTAGTTGTTCTGGCGGTCCACGTGCTCGATCTGCCAAACGTTCGGGGCGTCGACCTGCGCCGTCCTCGAGACCTCGATGATCGGATTCTTACCGTCTCCGATAAAGTCGTTCTCACCCAGGTCGGCGATCGGACCCGAGGCGGTCGGCGAGGTGTACACGGCGCCTTGACCCGTGGCCGACACCTCGCTCCAGGGAATCAGCTTGAGCCTGAACCCGCTCCAGACCGGCGCGGTGTTCGCGCACATGACCAAGTCCTTCAGCCACTCAGCTGCGGGCTTCTGCGAGTCGAACACTCCGATGCCCTGCAGCCCGTTGGCGCGGTCCTGCAGGCGGGTCAGCTGCAGCGTGTCGGGGTCGACGATCAAGCCCAGAGCCGCGGGGTAGCGGGCGGGCTGCGACTTCGAGAGCGCCAGCATGACGATGCCGTAGGGAATGCCGCCCGAGCCGCCGATTCCCAGGTTGAACGTGTACGTGCCCGCCGCGGCGACCCGGCGGTAAAACACTCCGCTCTGGGTGAAGTCGTCTTGCGTGAACAGCGTCTTCCAGTGCGAGGACTCCAGCGGCAGCTGGGTGATGAAGCCCTGCTGGACGAAGAAGGTGGCGATCAGGAACGACGGACCGGCGGTCGTG